>Ga0209319_1000117_pt1 | contig 137321 bp, 96 predicted proteins | sample RifGroE2_FD_184000 | JGI IMG/M metagenome (GOLD analysis project Ga0209319, IMG submission 184000) | Groundwater microbial communities from Rifle, Colorado - Groundwater E2 (SPAdes) (version 2) | ecosystem: Environmental > Aquatic > Deep subsurface > Groundwater | place: Rifle, Colorado, United... | reverse complement strand
GGAATGGTAAAAGTGGTTACAGCTTCCCAGTTACACTCCCTTAATCGTTCTATTGTCATCAAAGGCACTGTTTGGGGGCTACCCGCGAAAGAACCCAGCCGGACCATATGGCGACCGCCTGTGCCTCCGTAATATCCCATGCGGTAAATATCAATCAGAAACTTACCGGGAGGATCCATGCTTACCTTGAATTGAATGCTTTCACCCGGCAGAACGCTGGCCTTTGAAACAAATCCCTCAATACTCATTGAACGAAGATAGCGAACCATGGGATAAGAGGCCATTGATACAGGGGTATCAAAACCTGTGAACTGCAACTGCCATTCAACCGTACCTGGTTTGCTGTTCTCTAATTCTATTAAGTTTAAAGCCTTTGTCTTTTTCTTCTGCTCATCTACAGCAAACCCTGTCAGAGGCATCATTGTCCCTCCTATTCCTGCAAGGGCAGCACTCTTAATAAGATTACGCCTTGTTAAGTTTGATCCTGTTTTATCCATAATTGTCTTCTTTAATACTTTCTATTATGATTAATAAATCTTTTGTGTGTCAAAGTTTATACTGTGGAATCTTCATCAATTCACCGTCTTTCAAAGCCGATTGATGGGCAACAATACCTCCAACTGTCATGTTAAGGGCTGTTGCTATATCTACCAGAGGTTTCCTGTCCTGAAGAATTGAGCTAACGAACTCATCTGTCAATCTTCCATGTGAACCACTATGACCGCCTGCTTCAACTCCGGGAGGTAATGGAGGACGAGTCAGATCAGGCAGATTCTTTTCCAGTCCTTCATATTTTTCATAGAAAGAGCCCTTTAAACCCCTGATACGCCCTACTACTCTGTCGTGACCAGGAGTATCACCGCTACGGGCCATCCTGGACATTCCTCCCTCAATAGTACGATACAAAGATATTTCAGTGCTGAAAGGGTTATTATAACGATTTTTACCAGGTTGATGTATTTCTTTAATACTCGGCATTCCCATGCATGATACTTCAGTAAAAGAACCATCGGTTACTCCAATATAATAGGCATCGGAATGAGTACAGTACCATTGCGGCGGACCCCCCTCCCGCCACCCGTTATAAGATGGCAGAGGCTTCTCACTGTAATGCCAGTATTCTCCTTCAGAATAGACTACTTTCCCAAAGCCTCCGGCTTTATATATCTGACGCATGGCATACAGATCTTCATAATAACATGAAGTTTCAAACATCATGTATTTAAGTCCGCTCTTTTTTACTTCTTCGAATAACTTATCTGCATCCTCAAGAGATCCGTACACTGCCGGAACATTAACAGCCACATGCTTGCCATGCCTGAGAGCATCAATACAATGTTTTGCATGACCGGGAGGATCTGTTGAAATCATGACAGCCTCGATGCTTTTGTCCTTAACCAGCTCTTCAAGCGACGGATAGGTCTTGTTACATCTTGTTGCTTTAGCCAAAGCAGCACAACGCTCTGGAATAATGTCACTGACAGCAACAACTTCAACGTTCGGGTGATCCTGAAAACCAAAAGCGGCACTGAATCTTGAGTATCCATACCCAACGAGTCCGACCCGTATCTTACGATCCGATACTGGAACCCATACTTTGGGAGTATCCTGTATTTCCGGCACTTTATCAAATCCAGTTATCATATCATGCTTTGTTGCACCGAATGCTATACGAGGGGCAATTGACATGGTTGCAATACCTGCACCAGCCATACCGATAAACTTGCGCCGGCTGGATAACTTGCTATTTTCTTTCTTATTCATTTTTTATAATTTTAAATTAATACTGCGGAATTTTCATCAGCTCACCATCCTTCATTGCAGATTGATGAGCAACAATACCGGGGACAGTCATATTCAGAGAAGCTACAATGTCAACAAGAGGTTTACGATCCTGTATTATTGACAGTACAAACTCATTCATAAGAGGTCCGTGAGACCCACCATGACCGCCGGGAGGAACACCCGGAGGAAGTGGAGGTCGATTCAGGTCAGGAAGATTTTTCTCGAGCCCTTCATATTTCCCATAAAACGAACCCTTTTGCCCGCGGACCCGGCCCGCCTCCGCACCAAAACCGGGAGTATCTCCACTTCTGGCCATGCGCGACATTCCTCCTTCACTGGTGCGAAACAGAGCTATTTCTGTTGAAAAAATATTATTATAACGATTGTTCCCTGGTTTATATATCTCCCTGTCACTTTTCATCCCATAACAGGAAACTTCGGTGTATGTTCCTCCTGTCACGCCAATGTAGTAAGCATTTGAGTGTGTAGGGTACCATTGGGGCGGACTACCATTGCGCCAGCCATTATAGGAAGGAAGCGGCTTTTCTCCATAGTGATAATATTCTCCTTCAGAGTAGACAATCTTGCCAAAGCCGCCAACTTCATAAATCAGCCGCATTGCATAAAGATCGGCACGAAAGCATGAAGTTTCGAACATCATAAACTTGAGACCGCTCCTCTTCACCTCCTCAAGAAGCTGTTCCCCTTCTTCAATCGATCCATATGTAACAGGCACGGCTGTGGCTGCATGCTTTCCATGTTTCAGAACCTCAATGCAATGTTTTGGATGATTTGGAGGATCAGTTGCCACAAATACCGCTTCAATACTTTTGTCCTTTACCAGTTCCTCGAGTGACGGATAGGTCTTTTTACAATTTGTAACCTTTGCCAGCTCTGCACAACGATCAGGTAAAAGATCACTGACTGCCACAATTTCTACATTCGGATGGTTCTGGAAACCAAATGAGGCACCGAATCTGGAATGGCCATATCCAACAATGCCAACACGAATCTTTCGATCTGAAACAGGAACCCACCCCTTGGAAGGATCCTGCTGAATGAGGGTATCCCTGGCTCCTTCAATAGCAGATTGGTGCGCTCCTGAAAATGCAAAACCAGGGGTCATTGCCATTGCAGCAGCGCCTGTACCAGCCATACTGATAAACTTACGCCGGCTTGATAACTGATTAGTCCTTTCCTTGTTCATAATAATGTGGTTTAAGTTATTTCAAATACAATAAATTTTCATCAGTATATAAAAATCGGGAGTTTTATCATTTTTTATTCTCAATTACCGGGGTGAATCCTTAATCAGTCTGTTCAGGATGTTTGATGTAATTTTCTGAACATTCGGATTGACTCCAAATGTTCTGCCTGCCGGATCATGACCAGCAGGAGCTGACCTGCTATATGGATCTTTGGCATAAAGGTATGCAGGTTCTTCCATCCCCGCATCTCCCGCGGGAATGTGACCAGGCGGCCGCGATAAACCCTCAGACCACCAGATTGTACCTGCATTAAATACCCAATTGCCCTTCGGACATGGATAAATAATCGCCATATGAGGCCTGTTTAAAACACCAGATACAGGCCCTTCTGCGATTACCTCAAGACCCGGGATTTCCGGTGTGGGAGGGCCATGAAATTCCCATCCTATAATTGCAGGAATCTTGTCACCCTCTTTCATACCTGTTCCCTCATAAATCCAGTGGTCAGAATTTTTAACAACCCAATCTCCATAACCTACTCCATATGATGTAAGACCCATCAATTTCTCTTCATCTTTATAGTTGCCGGTTGCCGCTTTAGCAAAAGCCCGTCCCGGAACACCTGTGTAGCTATCATACAAAATAAGCTCCCCGCCAATAGAGTTGCCGCAAAAAAACGCCAGGCTCAACCCGTTGTCACGAGCCTTCATTGCTTCATCGTACATCTTTCTGGTCCAGTACTCATCGTGGCCCACGGAAAGAAATACCTTACTTAAACTTAGAATATCAGGATCAAAATGCAGGTCAAGGTTGGAACAATAGGTAACATCGTAACCCTGCTGCTCAAGCCAGTATGTCATCGGATACTCCCAGAGAAAATACTCTCCCGAACCTGCTGAAAGAGGAGCATCTACAAGCTGACAATACTTTGCATACGGGCGATCAAAACTTACCCGTACATTTGGACCGGTGTACCAGACTGAAGTACTACCGTCATCGTACAGGGAATCCCTGCCAGGCCACTTGTTGTAAGCTTGCCATGTAAGGTCGCTGACCTGGCACAGTACATCAGATTTACGATGTTCCTTAACAACAAATATCACATAACTCTGTTTCCCGAATGGTTCATCCCTCGACAACTTGCCCAGATAAACACCGCCGGGCCAGTCATTCGGAATGGTAAAAGTGGTGACAGCTTCCCAGTTACACTCCCTTAAACGTTCTATTGTCATCATAGGCACCGTCTGGGGGCTACCCGCGAAAGAGCCCAGCCGAACCATATGGCGACCGCCTGTACCTCCGTAGTATCCCATGCGGTAAATATCAATCAAAAACCTGCCAGGAGGATCCATGCTTACTTTAAAATCAATTGAATCACCTGGTAATAGGCTGGTTTTTGATACAAACCCCTCAATACTCATTGAACGAAGATAGCGAACCAATGGATAGGAGGCCATTGTTACAGGTGTATCAAAACCCGTGAACTGCAACTGCCATTCAACCGTACCTGGTTTGCTGTTCTCTGCTTCAATTAAATTCAAAGTCTTTTCCTTCTTCTGATCATCTGCGGTAAAACCTGTCAGAGGCATCAAAGCACCTCCCAATCCCAAAAGAGAAGCATCTTTAATCAGCTTCCTCCGTGTTACATGGGATTTACTATTTTTCATGATATATATAATTACACTTTTTATAAATCTATCTCAATCAAGTATTTCGGAAGTGGCAGTGCTAATAAAAGAAAACCACATGCCTGAAAACAAAACCGTAATAAATTAACTCATTCAATCATGCTCAATTAATATGAGCAGTAAGTTGGATTTAATTTTCAGAACATGTGGTTTCCATATTACATCTACCTGTCAACTATTACCAGCCAGGGTTCTGTGTCAAAACTCTATTCCCGTCTTCATCAACCATCATTTCAAGTTCATCAAGTGGAATAGGCCATAATTCATGCTTCCCTTTTACGAAATTACCCTGTTTGTAATTGTTAGCCGGGTTCGATAGTCTTGGAGCTTCAACAGACATGACCCAGTTATGCCTTGCAGCCTGGTCGAAATCATTACCGTCGTAACGCCTTAAATCCATATAACGCTGATGTTCCATTGCCATCTCAAGCCTCCTTTCAAAACGAACAGCTTTTCGGGCATACGATTTGCCATTGGCTGTAAATTCGCCGTTGTAAAGGCCTACTTTGTAATTTGCAGCCGGTACATTTGAAAATCCTGCCAAAGGTGTACTGTTATTAATGTATTTTTTGACAAAACCAGCCGGGTTAGCAGCACGCGCCCTTACCATGTTTGTATACTCCTCAGCCTTGGCAAGGCTTCCAACCTCTATCTCACATTCAGCGCCCCATAGCAGAACATCTGCAAAACGGATCATATTGTAAGGGGTATTTGTTGCACCACCTCCTCCTTGTCTGTCAGTAGCAACTCTTGCCTGCCAGACAATATTTTTGATTGCGCTGTACGGACCAGAAGTAAACTGGTTGCGAACCCAGGCCTTCCCGGGATGCACACCCCAATCGAGGTAAGGGACCCCTCTCCTGCCAACAGACCAGTCTAACCGCGGATCAAGAGTTCCGGTATATGGAGTAAACGGGTCTTGTGATGTCAGACCATTGTCATTAGGGATAGGTGTATTCTGGTAAGTGTCGAGTAATGGTAAACCGGTAACCGCATCAGTCTGAAATGCATCAACCAGATCAAATGTAGCCTGGTACCAGCCAAAGCAGCAGGTTGCCGGACCACCGAAGGTTCCGTTATACACATCATTAGGGTTGCCGTTTGGCCCGTTTGCCCCGTCGTTAACTGACATCTGTACGGTAAACACAGCTTCTGAACCATGCTTTGTTGCAGTTCTGAAATTATCCTTATATTCAGGAAGGAGTGCATACTTTTTGCCATTTGATGTCTGACCGTTTGGTATAATACCGTCAAGCAAAACTTTAGCCTCGGCAAATTTCTTCTGGAACATATATGTCTTGACTAAAAATGATTTAGCAGCCCAACTGTTAGCTCTTCCAACCTGGCTTTTGGCAGGAGTCAGATTATCAGCCGCAAACTTTAAGTCAGCTTCTATTTTGGGATAGACATCCACATTATTGGGAACCATATAGTTCTTATCATTATAATTTATGGTCTCATCAATCCATGGTACATTTTTCCAGCCCATTGCCAGCTGCAAATAATAAACTCCGCGTAAAAATTTAGTTTCAGCCTCGAATTGCAATAACTCTGCAGGTGTTGCATCTTTAACGCCGGGAAGGAAAATAAGGATATCATTACAGCGCTTAACTGCAGCATATAAAAATCTCCATTTGCCTAGGAAGCTCGCATACGTTGCATCTGTCATAAAAGCATCCTGTGCCGTAGCTCCGGATTCAGTACCAATACGTGCATCATCAGGAGCGCCCATCTGTTCCATACCAGTGGTATATCCTCCTCCTGTTGCACCTCCTCCGTCAAGTAAGGAGTAAGCGCCTATTAACAAACCGTCGACACCGGCTTTGTTAGTTAAGGTAGCTTCACTCATTGACTGGTAAGGCATCACTTCCAGAAAACTCTCCTCGCAGGATAATGTTATCAGGAAAAAGAGGAAGAACGTAGTAATTATTTTATACTTAAATTTCATGGTCTTTACTTTTTTAATTATTAATAACTCTAAAATGTAACGTTCAGGCCAAACATCATACCAAGCTCGCTGTCAGGATAGTTACCAAAATCCAAACCAAAGCTTGAAGTGGCTCCGCCAAGTTCAGGATCCAATCCGGTATAGTTTGTGATTGTGAACAAATTAGTTGCCTGAGCATATACCCTGAAGCTCGATATTCCGACTTTTTGCAATACGTTTTGTTTGATCGTATATCCTAACACAAGCGACTTCAGACGAAAGTACGACCCATCCTCTATATAATAGGAATTTGGAACCTGACTTGTACTGAATGAACCTGTTGATTCAATTTTTGGCACTGTGGTATTAGTATTCTCAGGGGTCCAGGCCCTTAGCAAGGCATTACCTTTAGCTCCGTTATAATATTGGAAGAAATGGAGGTAAGCACGTGTAGTGTTGAACAACTCATTTCCCTGTACACCATAGAAGATCCCTGAAAAATCGAAATCCTTATAATCAAGGCCAAGAGTTATACCATAAGTAAAATCAGGATTAGGATTTCCCAGATGAACACGGTCAGCATCAGTTATTGCACCATCTCCGTTGGTATCCTGGTACCTGAATCGGCCAGGGGCAGCGGCAGTTTGTGTGGGAGCAGATGCGACTTCATCATCACTGTTGAATAGCCCAAGTACTTTATAACCGTAGAATGAACTTACAGGATAATCTTCTTCATTACGGCATATACTGCCTAAACCCTGCAGACCTCCTGAATAAAAATAACCAGGATTGGGAATATCTACAACCAGATTTTTATAAGAAGTTACGTTCAATGAAGCAGTAAAATGCAGGTCGCTGGTAATTGTTCCGCGATAGCCAAATGTAGCATCTAAACCGGTATTCTGGATGTCCCCAATGTTTACAGTAGGAGAAGTGGCACCACCGAGTACAGTAGCTGGTAATGGCTGAGAAAATAATAATCCCTTAATAGCCTTCTTATAGTATTCAACAGATACAGTAAATTTACTCTTAAACATTGATGCATCAAATCCAACGTTGGTTACGATATTTTCTTCCCATCCGGTGGCTGCGTTACCGATCCTGGTCTGAGCATAACCCGGCACAATTCCGGTGCTGACTCCCGTAATATCATAGTATGTTGTTCCCATACCGCCTCCATACAGAAAAAATGAATTGTCTCCGCTCACATTGTTTTGAGAACCTAAAACCCCATAGCTTGCACGTAATTTCAGATCATCAAGCCATGATAAGTTACTCATAAAGCTTTCTTCGGATATCCTCCAGCCAACAGAAGCAGAAGGGAAAAAACCATACCTGCTATCAGGGCCAAACCTTGAAGAACCATCACGGCGAACGGTAATTCCCGCTATATATTTACCGTTAAAATCATAATCAACCCGTGCAAAAATAGAGAATAATGTGTTCTCACTCACACCACTGCTGTTGCTTATAGTAAGAGTTCCGTTGGGTAAAACAAGGAAATTAAAATCTTCCGAGAAAAACTTGGATCTGCTGCCATTTACACTTCGTGAGAGATAACTAATAGCTTCAGTACCGGCCATTGCTTTAATACTATGCCTCCCAAGCACTTTTTGATAGTTTAAGGTATTGGTAAAAGTCATCGTGCTTGCATATGATGCACTTACAGCAAGGCTGTTATCGCCAGTACTTGACTGAACGTTTTCAGTTTGAGTGGCGGTAAAATCTGAAAAATATGAGTTTGCTACATTAAACCCGATACTTGTTCGCGCAGTAAAATCTTTCAGGAAGGTAGCCTCAGCATAGGTATTACCAACAATATACCAGTTATTAACAACGTCTTTATCAATGTTACGATACTGCACGGCAACAGGGTTTTGAGAACTTCCAAGGTCAGGACCACCAAATGTTCCGCCCCAGTTACCCATGATATCCTTCAACGGGGTTACCGGCATCTGTTTGAATGTTTCAGCAATTCCGCCAAATTCTACCTGGTTGCTAAAACCGGGAGCACTTATATAAGTAATACTTACATTTTCCCCAGCCTTCAGCCATTTAGCTACGGAGTATTCCGAATTGATTCGGGCAGAGTATCTTGTTAACCGTGTATTGACCAATGTACCCTCCTGACTCAGGTAGTTCAGGGAAAACATGTATTTAGATTTATCGGTTCCTCCGCTGGCAGTCAGATTATGGCTCTGAGTAGGAGCTGGTTTGAATAATGCATGGAACCAATCTTCACCCTCTTTATTTACCTTCTGGATAAGATAGTTTTTTCCGGTATTTGTAGGTGCATAAAAATATAATGCCGGATCAACCCTTGGATCTCCCTCCATTGCAGCACCTGCACCTGCCGGACCCCTGAACATATAATCGGGCATTCCGTTCCTAAATAGTTCATTACCAGGTCTGCCGATATTATATACCGTCATAAAATCCTGGGAATTCAACAGATCAAACGGATTACCCGGCAGAGGATATGTCATACCGAAATAGGTTTCATAAGAAATCACCGGAGCGCCGACTTTTCCTTTTTTTGTTGTAACAACAATAACTCCGTTGGCGCCTCTTACTCCATAAATAGATGCAGCACCGGCATCTTTTAAAACCTGGATGGATTCGATATCAGTGGCACTGATATTATTTAAATTCTGCTCTATCCCGTCCACGATTACAAGCGGGTCGGTATTACCAAAAGAGGTTACACCGCGGATAAATATCTTACTGGCTGCACCGGGCACCCCTGTGGTGATTACGTTAACACCCGAGGCAAGTCCCTGAAGTGCCTGCTGTGCAGAACGGGAAACTACCGTTTTTAAGTCCGCCATTTCAACAACAGCAACAGAGCCTGTAATATCTTTCTTCCTTTGAACCGAATATCCTGTCACTACCACTTCTTCCAGAGATGTCAGAAGGGCCTCCAGATTAACATCAACAACTATTCTGCCGTCTGCTGATATTCTCTGGGTGATATATCCGATAAAAGAGAAGATAAGAACAACATTATCACTTGGTTTATCTATTGTATATTTACCGCTTACATCAGTAATAGTCCCAATTGTTGTCCCCTCAATCAGTACATTTACACCAGGCATTGCTTCACCTGTCTTACTATCGGTGATAGTGCCGGTAATGCGCTGCTGTTGCATAAATGTTGCCGGATCAGTAATCTCGCCAGAAACCATATCTGATGAATACGGAAACGCTTTAACTCCGAAAACATTTATAACAGCCAATAACAGAATCATAAAAATAACCCTCGGTTCTCTGAGGTTTTTTACCGAACATACTTTCAATAGTATTGTCCGAAAAAATCTGGTAAGTTTTTTCATAAATTTTAAAGATTTTTAAGGTTAAAACCCATTGCTGCCCTATTATTTTGATTACATATTTTTTATAAAGGGCTTCTGTTAATTTAAGACGTTAATACTAGAATTTTTCAAAAGAATTTTTCATAGGCATATGTCATTAGGGGTTAGTCAGAAATTAGTTTAGTACTATTTAAATATTAATTAAAAATTAAATCTTATATTCAACCAGACTATTCTTTAAAAAATATTTACCTTAAACCTCATCTTAAGTTTATTTTTGGTTAAATTCTTTACTTAATTTACTTTCTCTCCTTTAATACAAGTGACCCTGATTTTACTGAATACATCTTTCGCATTCTGTATTCCTTCAAGGGATGGATTAATCTCAGTTGAGAAATAGAGTTGTTCGGTACGTCCTATGAGCCGGGGTGTCGAAATCTCACCTGCACTTGCAGTTATTTCACCACGGTAGATAATTGACGGTTGTCCGTTACCCTGATAGTCAATAGCGCCATCAGAAAATAAATACGAAAACTCAGGTGTGTAATCACTGGAAACATTTACTTCGACATAATAGTTGAACTGTGACCCTGCCGGGACAAACACCTGGGTGGTAAAATCCGGTACTTTTGGTGTGGCTCCGGTGATTGCCATATCGGAAGGTTTCCGGATCGAAGGGATGTCATTCCTGCCTGTTTCCTTTCTGAAAGCTCCAACCCAGGCAGGTAATGATACCGGACACTCCGCTTTACCTTCAAAATCACCGGTTCCGGTTCTGTATGTAACAAATACGGTTTTCACTTCCCCTGTTGTTTTACTTTCAAGCCATATTGCAAACTGAGGGGGCTCACCATAATCGCTTCTGCGGTAAATATCCCTTTCCTGACGTATCGTGAACTGCAATTTATTCATGCCAGATAGTGATGATCCGGAGTCTGCGCAGCCAGCAGCGAACAAAAATGATATGAATGTTATAAGTCCCCTCATCCGTTAATGATCAAATCAGGTTTACGGGTTTCCCATTTACCTTTCGTGTAATCGGGAAAATCAACAGGACGGCTTTTACCTGAAACTGATTCAGCCGTGAGTTTAGTAATTATACTCCATGTTACGGTATCATAAACATCAATAGGTGTGTCAGTTCCATTACGAATAGCCTGTACAAAGTCCCGGAAGCAGAGATAATCACCTCCCCCGTGCCCGGAACTATTAGCAATGGAACCATATTTCTTCCATAGCGGATGATCGTACTTTTCCTGGTATTGTTCAATATCTTCCCATTGATGAGGTTTTGGGCTCAAATCTTCCAGATATATTTTGTTGAGTGTTCCGGAATAGATACCTTTTGTACCCTGAATACGATATATCCAATCTGGTGGTCTTGGATTCTTTGTATCATAATAAAGTGTGATTGTAATGCCGTTATGCGTCTGTATCAGGGTTGTATTAACATCACCCTGAGCATATTTCATCGTTGCGGCCGGATGATCAGCCCCGAATTTTTTTGCTGCATAGTAGTTTTGCCCGACTGCACGACTGCTCATTGAGACAAGATATTCGAACCTGTTACCACGGTTTATGTTCAGCCATTGAGCAACAGGACCTATTGCGTGAGTAGGATATGCATTACTGTTAACCTGCCCGCCAAGGGCACGCCAGAGCATTTCGCCTTTTGGACCAAAACCTGCATAGCGTGCGTCATGCTGATAACCGCATTCACAATGGGTAAGGTCACCAAACATCCCAAGCTGTGACATTACCAGCACCATTTTAACATTCCTCATATATGCATAATTCTCCATTAGCATACAGGGTTTGCCGCTCTTTTCAGAGGCCTCAACCAGTTCCCATGCCTGATCATACTCGGTACAGGCAGGCATCTCAGTACCCCCATATTTGCCTGCACGCATTGCTGCCAGCATAATCGGAGTATGAAGATTAGTTGGGGTAGCTGTATATACAGCATCAAGATTATTCAGTTCAGCCAGTTTTTTATAATCTTCAGGGCCTGTGAATCCCAATGGTTTTGGTTGACCGGCCGCTTCTACAAGACTTTGAGCTCTCTCAACTTTTTCCGGTACAATATCACATACGGCAGTGATTTCAACACCTTCGAGAGAAAGGGCAACTTTAAGCATTCCCATTCCTCTGCCTCCAACACCTACAAAACCTAATCGCACCGGTCGTTCTGAGGCACAACCTGTTAATGAACTGCCATATGCGGCAGTTGCAATAAACAAACCTGCTCCTGCGCTGGTTTTGATAAAATTACGCCGGTCTAACTTTAAATTATTAACATTCATAACATCTGGGGGTTTCATAATTGTAACTTAATTATCTTACTATTTAATTAAATCAGAACCGTTTTTAATCTGTAAGCTGCTTCCATGTATACCTTATTTTATATAGTATCTCCATATAATTATTACTCCTGTAACTATAATTCTACCAGAAATCTTCCAGCGCCCCATAAAGGTTCAGGTACTTTTTGTAAACTCCGTTATAAAACTTATGATTAACCATATCGGGTTCAAATCTCTGTTTTGTTTTAACTGAAAACCGGCAGGCTTCATCTAAGTCTTTAAACTTTCCCACACCGACTCCTGCCAGTAATCCTGCACCTATAGCTGCGTTTTCAGAATTTATAAGGGTAATTAATGGCAATCCGGTGACATCTGCCAAAATTTGATTCCATAAATTACTTTTGGATCCTCCTCCAAGAACATGAATAACATTAATTGAGATACCCATTTTTCTCATAGTCTCAATGTTATGGTGAATCATAATAGCCACTGATTCAATAATTGCCCGTACAAAATGTCCTTTATTCATGCCCATCGCAATGCCGGCAAAAACCCCTTTTACTTTTGGATTGAATTCAGGAGATCCGGTTCCCATTAAGTGCGGCAACATTATTAAACCATCAGCGCCGGGAATTATTCTTTCTGCCTGCTCAATCATCAGATCATAGGGATCCTGCCTGTTTAAGCCTGCCTTTTCAATCTCATCGCTGCAAAAAGTGTCTTTAAACCATTTCAGCACCATTCCGGCAGTTTGCCCATAGGGAAGCAGAAAATACAACCCATCAATAGCATGGCACTGGCAGGGTAATTTAACAGAAAGATCAGAAACAGGTCTGTCAATAGCAACGCACATTGCCATACTGGCTCCGATAGTAAGAGTTACATCACCTCCTTTAATATTACCCGAGCCGATTGCGCCTGCCGGGTGATCATAAGCCCCGGTCACGCATCTGGTACCTGTACTCAAGCCAGTTGCAGAAATGGCTTCTGTTGTCAGGGTTCCGATCGAAACTCCTGATTGATATAATTCTGATAATTGATCTGCCGAAATGCCTAGAAAGTCAAGCATTTCCTTCCACCATGTTTTTTGTGAAATATCAAAGTACAATGTTGAAGACACAAGCGAATATTCAGTGCAATATTTGCCAGTCATGCGAAATATTAAATAATCTTCGACCAGCAGATACTTGCCTACCTTATCAAATATCTGAGGTTCGTTTTTTCTGAGCCAGAGTATCCGGGTGGCAGGCCATGCAGAAACTACTTCAGGCTGACCTGTAATATCCATAATATACTGAGCACCAAAAGCATCTTTGATTTGACCGGCTTCATTGACCGACCGGTTATCTAGCCAGACAATAGCTTTTCTTAAGGGCTTGCCAGATGAATCAACCATGATAATTGTTTCTCCCTGGCTTGAAAATGCTATTCCTGAGATATGATCCGGATTAATCTCTGACTTGCCGATAATCTTTTTTATAACCTGACACGTAATATTCCAATAAACCTCAGCATCAAGTTCGCAAGTCTCATTTTGACCTGTTTCAAGTGCATATTCCTGCGAAACTGAAAAAAACATATCTCCGGCACTGTTTAAAATAACCGCTTTAACAGATGTTGTTCCGACATCAATTCCAAGAAGATATGATTTAATGCCTTTATCCATGAGAAATTCTCACCTTGTTATAAGAGTTTATGTTTGCTAATGGCTTCATGCGGAGAGAGACCATTCTTAACCACATCACATAAGGCAGCCTGGAATCCGGCCGGATCAGACACCTGAATGGCATTGCGTCCAAACACGACTCCTCTGGCGCCATCATTTATCTCATCCTTTGCCAGCTCTAAAGCTTCAAGCTGGGTGGGTTTCTTTTCAGCTCCGAGCCCAAAAATCGGGACCGGACAACTATCTGTAACTTTCTTAAAATCATGTGTATAAAAAGTCTTTATCATGTCGCAGCCCAATTCGCTAAGAATCCGGCAGCAGGTTAATACCTGTTCATGCATCTGTTCTTTTGAAATCTCCCCTGAGTGAGTTGGGAAGTATTCACCTATTACGGGTATTCCGAGCTTATCGGCAGCATTCACAAGCCTGCTGTAAATTTCCACATTACGAGTATCGTTTTTTTCACTCCCCGTTTGAAGAGTCAGAGAAGCCAGAACAACCTCAGCGCCATTCGCTACAGCCTCATCAACACTTTGTGCTAAAACTGTATATGCATCATTATAGTTCCAGTGAAAACAATATACAGAACTCCAGTTTAATCTGACGATTGGCATGGGAGCTCCCTTGTAATTAAAAACAGAACGGAGATGTTTCAACATGCCCGGACTTAATAATACGCCATCGATAACAGGATTAATTTTTTCTGCTGTTTCTTTAAGATTGATCATCCCGGGTATAGGACCATCAAACAGACCATGATCTATTGCTATAATGACTGCATTGCTACTATTATTGAACAACTTTTCTAACCTTAAGCGTTTCCCATTCATAATTAAATACTATTAATGTTTGTTTATGATCGTTTTATTATTGCTATAAAAATATTAAACGGCAATCACTTTTCCAAATTTTTATTAACTTTTTGCATAATTATTTTAACTTTTTGTTAAAAATTAAAGATAATATTTCCATACAGATCAACATTATTGTTTTATTTCAGCCGATCAATGACCGGAAAAACATAAGATTATGAAATACTAAACAGACTTAAATTTACCCGGACTGAAATATTTGATTGAACTTGATTGAACTTGATTGATTTTGATTGATTTTGTGATTTTGATTGATTTTGTGATTTTGATTGATTTTGATTACCTTTGCTTAATTTATTTGAAAAGCTAAAAAATTTAAGACCAGCCATGACTCAGGAGTTAAGAATGAAGTATATTTTGAATTATCTTGACAAGAAAGAGGCAATAAGCATTCAAAATATTACAGATAATTTCAATATTTCACAGATTACTGCCCGCCGCGATCTGAATATCCTGGAGAGCCAGGGTTTTTTGGTTCGTACCCACGGAGGAGCAGTTAAATCACAAATTTCAAACGGGCTTTTTGACTTTAATAAAAAAGCTGCACAATTCCGCCATCAGAAGATCGAGTTATGCAAACATGCTTCAGCTTATATCGAAGAAGATGATACAATTTACATGGATTGTGGCACTACAGTTTATTATCTTGCCAAATTCCTGATTAAATTCCAGAAACTAAGAGTCATTACAAATTCATTACCTGTTATTTCTGAGTTATTACCTTTCCCACATATCAAAGTTTACCTTATCGGAGGTGAACTGGATAATTCGCGAAAAGCTCTTTACGGAACAATGACCGAGAACCTTCTTAACCGCTATAAAGCAGATAAAGCTTTTATTGGAGCCGGAGGCATTTCACTTGCTCACGGATTAAGCAGTATTGATGAAAAAGAGGCATCAGTAACAATTAAAATGGCTGAATCAGCTAAACAGGTGTTTCTCCTGTGCGATTCATCGAAACTCGAGAAAGACTCGTATTTCACCTATTCATCACTTTCACTTGTAAATTTTCTGATAACAAACCATGGCATTGATCAACAGATCATTGATTCCTATAAAAAACACCTCATAAATATTATAACTGTTTAAAATTTAAAACTTTACATGGATTCCTGAAGAACAAAACTCTCTTTTCATCATTGTCTCTTATGATGGAAAATATTCAGCAAAAAATTTGAAGAATGATAAATATATGAATTTGATAATGTTTTTTAATTATGTTTATGATTTCAAGATTCTTAAAATGACTAAAATGGAGAACTTCAATGTAAAACCGAAAGTCAAATACCAACTGGAATATGCATATGGTCAATATTATGGTTTCGAAGAAGCAGCAGCCCTGATGGAGTGCCTTAAAGATAATGCACCATCCTGTGGTAAAAAAGTTAAGGAATTTGAAAATGCATTTGCAGCAATTTGCGGTTCAAAGTATGCTCTTGCGCTCTCAAATGCAACTACCGGACTAAAATTAGCAGGAAAAGCTGTAGGTGTCTTGCCTGGCGATGAAGTGATAACCACCCCGATAAGCTGGTTTGCCACAGCCACTGCTTTTTCAGAACTGGGTGCAAAAATCGTATTCTGCGATGTCGATCCTAAGACGCTGAATCTTGATCCTTCGGGACTCAAAAAACTGATCACTCCAAAGACAAAGGCTATTGTCCCGGTTCATCTGTATGGGCAGTGCTGTAAAATGGATACAATTATGGAGATTGCCCAAAAATATAAAATAGCAGTAATAGAAGACTGTGCTCATAATCCCGGTGGATCTTACTTAGGGAGGTCAGCAGGAACATGGGGGGATATAGGAGTGTTTAGTTTTCAGCAACAAAAGAATATTTCAACACTTGGGGAAGGTGGCATGGTGATTACCAATAATAAAGAGTTTTTTGAAAGTGTACTGTCATATCGTTCCCTGTGTTGCAGGATTTATGGTGGGAGCGACAAATATCTTCCAACCGATGAAAAAAAGTATCCGATGGACAAAGAGTATTGGAAACTTTACTTTGATGAAATTGGGTATAATTATCGTATGACAGATGCACAGGCGTCTGCAGGTATTGAGCAATTGAAAAAACTTGAAAAGTTTAACAGTCAACGTATTGAAATTGCGGCCTACCTGCGTAAGAGGCTATCCGGTATCAGAGGTTTGACGCTTCCTTATGAGGATACAAAAGGGAAACATGTTTACCACATCTTTATGGTTTTGCTTGAAAAGGATTTTGCTTTGAGTAAACGCGACTTCATGTACAGGATCTATTATGAAAAAGGTATTAAAGTGTGGTCGCACTATATGCTCATACACCTTACCGGACCTTATCTTAAACAGGGACATAAAATTGGTGAGTGCCCGGTTGCCGAGAAAGCATTTGGGAAATATGTAAGTCTCCCCATACATCCTCGCCTCTCCCCGGAAGGATTGGATTATATGGTCGAGAACATAATTGAATTAAGCAAAAAATAAAGCTGGTTCCATGTAAGTGGGAGAGGCAAAGAAATTGAACAATGCAGGGTAACAAAGAAGTTAAAACGATGAAGTCAATTAAATTGTATGATTAAAATGACGGGATTAAAAGTACTAAAAAGTAAAATCCTCAATGGTAATGCCGACAACGTCCTTTCGGAACTTTATGGAAATGGAAAAATACTTCAGGAACAAAATAACCGTTACATCAATTTGATTGATAACTTTCAGAAAGCTTTTCCAGATCATTCAGAAGCTTCTTTTTTTTCAACCCCTGGCAGGACAGAAATCGGAGGCAATCATACCGACCATAATGCAGGAAGGGTACTTGCTGCTGCTGTCAGTCTTGACATTGTCGCCATAGCTGCACCCAATGAATATAAATTAGTCAGGATAATATCTGAAGGATATGAGCCTGTTGAGATAAATATTGAGGATATAGCGCCACATATTGAAGAGAAATTCACATCAAAGTCTCTTATTCGGGGAGTTTGTGCAAGATTCAAAATGCTGGGCTATAACCTGTTGGGCTTCGATGCATATATTTCAGGGCAAGTTCCCAAAGGCTCAGGGCTAAGTTCATCTGCCGCCTTTGAAGTGCTTATTGCATTTATAATAAATCATTTTTATCACAATGAAAAGATCGATGCAATTGAACTTGCTAAAATAGCTCAGTATTCAGAAAATGAATACTTCGGAAAGCCATGTGGTCTGATGGATCAAACTACCTGTGCAGTAGGGGGAATTGTTACCATTGATTTTAAAGACTTTGAAAAACCATTGGTAAGAAAAGTTCACGTTGATTTTGCCAAAGCCGGACACAGGCTGGTGATTGTCGACACAGGAGGTAACCATGCAAACCTGAATGACGATTACATAGCTTTGGAGCATGAAATGAAATTAGTTGCAAAAATCTTCGGGAAAAGTGTTTTGCGAGAAATAGATGAGAAAAAAGTGATGGAAGCCTTAGTTTTAATACGTGAGAAAACAGGAGATAGAGCAGTTATGAGAGCCCTGCACTTTTTTTCTGATGACCAGCGTGTGGTTAATCAGGTCGATGAATTGGAAAGAGGCAACTTTGATCGATTTCTTCGAATTGTTACTGAATCAGGACAAAGTTCCTGGATGTATTGCCAAAATTGCTTTTCAAACAAATATCCCGATGTGCAGGGCATTTCTATCGGTTTAGCCTTAAGTCAGTATGTTCTTAATGGGAAAGGGGCTTACAGGGTCCATGGAGGCGGTTTTGCAGGTACAATACAAGCTTTTGTACCTTTAGATCTGGTGTCACATTATGTAGAGAAACTTTCCGAAGTATTCGGTATGGGGAGTTGCCATACAATTTCAATCCGAACAGAAGGCTCAATAATGGTTAAAATTTAAAGTATTTTTTGATCTATTTTACTTTTGGAGTATTAGAAATCATGTATAGTGATAAATCAGGTTTATTACAAAGCAGATGTTGTAAATATCCCTGGAAATCCTGCAAGTTCAAATTAGACGAAAGTGCCTAACTTAAAGCTTTTAATATGAAGAAGTCAAAATACTAAAAATGAAACTACTGGTAACTGGTTTTAACGGATTTGTAGCAGGTAGCGTGATAGCTCAGGCCAAGGGAAAATGGGAAGTCCACGGTATCGACCTTGCAGAAATTCCTACAAATGATCCTCATATCTTTTATCATAAACTTGATCTTTTGGATGATAAGAAACTTACTGACCTTTTCCGCAAAATTGCACCTGATGCCGTTATTCATACAGCAGCAATGGCCAACATCGACGTATGTCAGAACAATCAGGAAAGGGCCGGACAAGTCAATATCGGTATCACAAAAACCATTGCCCGGCTTAGTCATGAGACGGGTGCTAAAATGATCTTATGCTCAACTGATTCTGTTTTTGACGGAACAAAAGGGAACTACTGTGAAAATGACACTCCTAATCCGATTAATTTCTATGCGGAAACAAAGGCAAATGCTGAACAGATCGTATTGTCAGCTTCCGATAAAAATGTTGTTACACGTTTGTCATTGGTTATGGGACTTCCTGTAATGGGACAAGGAAACTCTTTTCTTGCAGATACAATTGAAAAACTAAAAAAAGGAATCCGGATTCCCTTTCCGGCAAACGAAATTCGTACACCCATTGATGTTATAACTCTGGGAAGAGCTTTGTTAGAACTAGCAGGCAATCAATTCAGTGGGATTATCCACCTGGCAGGGAATAGTAAAATAAACCGTTATCAGATTGCGAGAGAGATTGCCGTTACTTTAGGTTTCTCACCTGACCTGATACAAAGCACTGACTCCAGTGCCATGGAGGGAAGAGCAACCAGACCAAACGATGTATCTATGGACAATTCGCTTGCTAAGAAAACCTTGAGAACACCTATGCTCTCTCTGTCTGAAGGGTTGGAACTAACCTTGAATTTTAAAATCTGAATAACACATATTATAAATAGGATTAAATATGACTTTAAGATTAAGTTTGTTTCCAAATAAGGTAAAGTAGAAGCAGGTTTGAAAGTATTGCAAAAAAAAGCATCCGCAAGCGGAGACATATGTATCACATTTGAACAGAAGTACTCCGAATACTCATGTGCTAACCATGACAGAGTAGTAAGTAACATGACTGCTGCTGCTTGCGGGATTGATATAGCTGGAATTGAACTGGTTATGACTTGTCAGTGGGTGGAAAATGTAATTGCTGATTCAGCTTGTGGAATCATGGACCAGATTACCTTTGTAACTGGTAAAGAGGGATTCATCCTGCAGCTTGTTTGTCAGCCTTGTATACCCGAACCACTATTCCAGCTTCCAGGGGATTTGCAAATCTGGGGAATCGATTCCGGGATAAGTCATCAGGTAACCGGTATTGAGTACGAAGCTGCCCGTGCTGATGCTTTCGATGTTCTGAAGATTAATGATAAATAATTCCGGATTCAAAAGCTAAGGAAATTTTTCAAAGATATTTAATAAATATTTAGCTGATGTACCGTTTGTTTATACTTCTTTTTATTATTTCGTCAGGAATTAATACTGCTTCAGGCCAGCAGTTAAAGGTGCCTGGTCTGCGGCAATCTGTTGAGATAATCCGTGACCAGTACGGAATCAACCATATTTATGCGCAAAATGAATATGATCTATTCTTCTCCCAGGGATATTGTGCTGCCAAAGACCGTCTTTTCCAGTTTGAAATATGGCGAAGGCAGGCTACCGGTACCACAGCAGAAATCCTTGGCCAACGTGAGTTAAACCGGGATATCGGTGCAAGACTCTTCAAATTCAGGGGTGATCTTACCTCTGAATACAATCATTATCATCCAAGGGGAGAAGAAATAATTCTGGCATTTACTGATGGAATAAATGCCTGTATCCGCGAGGCTTTGGCTGATAAAAGCAGGCTTCCGCTCGAATTTAAACTGATGGGAATCAAGCCGGGATTCTGGACTCCGGATGTTGTGATTTCCAGACACCAGGGCTTACTGCTGAATATTGAAGCAGAATTAAATACTGCAAGAAGTGTTGCAATTCTTGGTGAGGAGAAAGTAGTGGAGCTTGGAATATATGGACCCGGAGATCCTTGTCTTGCAATGGATCCATGCATAAATCAGGACCGGCTTTCAGATGACATTATTGCACCTTATACTGCATTCAGGACTCCGTTAAGATTAACCCCGGAGGATCTGTTAAGCTCTGCAAACTCAGAGTCGGATTACAAACGATTGTCACTGACTGATCAGGAAGCTCATGAATCATTGATTAACATGTCTTATGCACTTACCGGAAGCAATAACTGGGTTGTCGGCAGTGAACTCTCGCAATCAGGTTTTCCGCTGCTTGCCAATGATCCTCACAGGACAATAATGGTTCCATCATTAAGATATATTGTTCATCTCAATGCTCCGGGCTGGAGTGTGACAGGAGGAGGAGAGCCAACAATCCCCGGAGTTTCAATCGGGCATAATGATCATGGCGCATGGGGATTAACACATTACGTTATAGATAAAGAAGACCTTTATGTTTATAAGCTAAATCCGCTGAATCAAAATCAGTATGAATATCAGGGAAGATGGGAGGATATGAGGATGATCGTGGATACGATAAAGGTTAAAAATTTGCCTGATGCGATAGTCGAACATCGATATACCAGGCATGGACCGGTTACTTTTCTGGATAAAAAAAACAATATTGCTTATAGTATACGATGTGCCTGGCTTGAAACCGGATGTGCCCCATACCTTGCCAGTTTACGTATTGATCAGGCAAAGAGCATGAATGAATTCAGGGATGCATGTCAATTCAGTCATCTGCCAGGACTTAATTTTATATGGGCTGACCGGTATGGTAATATCGGGTGGCAGGTTGCCGGGATCGCCCCTATAAGGAAGAACTGGAGTGGTCTTGTCCCGGTTCCGGGAGACGGGAGATACGAGTGGTCAGGATTTCTTCCTGTATTATCACTGCCTAACCAGTATAATCCGGCAAAAGGATTCTGGGCAACTGCCAATGAGAACCTTGCCCCTTTCAATTACCTCCATAATAACGCGATTGGATTGACCTGGGCAGATACATATCGGGCCGACCGTATAAATGAAGTACTGGCCACAGGAAGCAGGCATTCCCTTGCCGGAATGATGCGTCTTCAATTTGACTACCTCTCTATACCTGCCAGGACTCTGATCCCATATTTGAAAGATCTTAATTCGGATAATGCCAGGACTGAAACAGCCAGAAAACTATTGCTTGCATGGAACTATATCCTTGATAAATCATCTGTTGAAGCTGCTATATATGTAGAATGGGAGAATAAGATATCTGAAAACATCATTCCTCTGTTTGTCCCTGAAAAAGGCAGAAGCCTGTACAAAACCATTCCTCTCAGAAAAATAATTGAGTGGATTGCATCTGTGAGGCCGGAGTTTGGAACATCCGCATTTGAGGGTCGAGATAAATTCCTGCTGAATTGTTTGCAGCAGGCAGTGGATGATCTGACTAAAAAACTGGGGCCTGATATGAAAAATTGGATATACGGACAACCAGCATATCATTATGTATTAATAAAGCACCCTTTGAGTAACGCTGTTGACAAAGCCACACGCAGCAAATTGGATTTGGGCCCTCTTCCACGTGGTGGTAATAGTTCAACTCCAGGAATGACCGGTAATACCGGTAACCAGACAAGCGGCGCATCTTTTCGAATGGTTGTTGATACAAAAGACTGGGATTTAACCATGTTCACAAATACCCCTGGTCAAAGCGGTGATCCTGAAAGCCAATTTTACAGTAACCTTTTTGACCAGTGGGCACGGGATCAGCATTTTCCGGGTTATTTTAGCCGCAGAATGATCGAAAAAATTGCATTTGAGAAAATGTTACTAATTCCCTGATATCAGGTTAATATCTTATGGGAAACGCATTCCCTTTTAAACCTGACTTTTTTTTCAGATATTATCTATTGTATTGTATATTTGGCAATAATAACAACTTTACTATATGAGAATTTTTCAAATATTATCACTTATTGCAGCAATGTTTACATCTTGTAACGAGTCATCTAAAAACAAACAAATGATGAGAAAAGAAGTTTTTGGGAACCATAACGGGAAAGAGGTATATCTTCTTACCCTCACAAACAATAACGGTAATGTCATCAGATTAACGAATTTTGGAGCTAAGCTCATCTGGATAGAGGTACCAGACAGGAATGGAAAGAAGGATAATATTACATTCGGCTACGACACTTTTGAAGAGACACTTGCAGGCGACATGTCATTCGGATCAGTAGTGGGGAGGTATGCAAACCGGATCGCTAATGGTAAATTCACAATCGATGGAGTTGAATATACCACACCTAAGAACAATGGCCCCAATACCCTTCATGGAGGACCACTGGGATGGCACAGTGTTGTATGGGATACTGAAATCATGAACGAGAGCAAGTTCCCTGCAGTGAAGTTTTCTTATCTGAGTCACGACACAGAGCAGGGATTTCCAGGGAGTGTTAATGTGGAGGTTGTATATACCTGGACTGACAGTAATGAGGTGGTGATGGATTATACCTGGACCACCGATAAGAAAACAATTGTCAATGTAACTAATCACTCATATTTCAACCTTCATGGCGCAGGCATCGGTGATGTTCTTGACCATATTCTGACATTGAAAGCCTCGGCATTTACACCTGTCGACTCAGTAATGATCCCGACAGGAGAGATCAGGCCTGTTGCCGGCACACCCTTTGATTTTACTACACCTCACACCATCGGGGAAAGGATAGGTGAAACTTATGACCAGCTTATACTGGGAAAAGGATATGACCATAATTTTGTGCTTGATAACCAGGAAGATGTTGATGTTACAGTATATGAGCCTGTTAGTGGAAGAGTGCTTGAAGTTATTACTGATCAGCCGGGTATGCAGCTTTACACCGGTAATTTTCTCAACGGTTCGCAAAAGGGACACGGAGAAAGAGTGTTCAATTTCCGTTCAGGTATGTGTCTCGAGTCGGGCCATTTCCCTGATAGTCCGAATAAACCGGGTTTCCCGTCTACAATTGCAGAACCGGGAAAAACATATAAGTCGACTACGATATACAGATTTTCGGTAAGATAGTCCTGGTTGCTGGTTACTGGTTGCTGGTTGCTGGCTGACACACCGAGCACTTTGCACTTTGAACTTGGAACCTGGAACCTGGAACTTGGAACCTGGAACCTGGAACTTGGAACCTGGAACTTGGAACCTGGAACAATAAATGATAAACCAGAATTATTCTCAAAAAAACCCCTAAGACCAATGCCAGCATAGAGGTAGGAGCTCATATTGCAAAATTCTCTGCTCTGGGAAATATTGCATACCGTACAGGCAAAAAACTGGTCTGGGACGGAACAGCGTTCACAAACGACTCAGATGCAAACAAATACCTTGTTCCTGACTACAGGGGGCCGTGGAAACTGCCGGATGTTTGATGTCATTTAACTAACTTGCATTATCTTTACGCGTTGAGTACTGAAAATTTCCCTGACTTATCAACAAAGATATGGGGACGAAATATAATGCAATAGAAAATGAGTCAATGCTTGTAAGACATTTGGCTCGAGGTAATTTATTGGCATTCAATACTTTATTTAAAGAGTATGGCAATCGTTTATACAGGTTTGCCCTCGGGTACCTGAAAAGTGAATCTGAAGCTGAGGATGTGGTTCAGGAGGTCTTTACAATAATATGGGAAAAACGGGCCTCTCTTAAAGAAGATTTATCCTTTAGATCTTATCTGTTTACAATTGCATTCAATATTATCCGGAAACATTTCAGGACCAAAGCTTACCTTGCAGAATATTTTAAAGCAAGGAATGTTATTGAGCAGGATTTGCAGACCTTAAATGAGATAACATACAGATCACTGAATCAATATATTGCCAAGCTTATTGATCAGCTTCCTGAGCGCCGGAGGGAGATCTTTATCAAGAGCAGATTCGAGGGGAAGAGTATTAAAGAAATTGCAGAGGAGTTGAAGATCAGCCATAAAACTGTAGAGAATCATATAACCGATGTATTGCGGTTCATCAGAAAAAATATTGTCTTTGAATTGTATCTCCTAAGCTTTTGTATATCTTTCTTATTCAGCCAGATATGATTATTTACCATTTTTTATCTTCTTCGGGTAGGTGTAGAATGACAATAGTGGATATTACAGGAAATTAAGATTAAATAACAGGTAACAGGAAGTAATTCTGGATATTATTTTTGACTTGGAATAATATATGCAGAAGAAAATATTTTTCATGGGTTCAGGTTAGTTTTATTAGGGTTAAAGCAGTTCTTCAACCTGAAGAACTGCTTTTTTCTAATGAAATTCAAGCTTTTAACCATGTAGTTTTCAACAAAAGTTTTGGTGTAAATATAAATTATTTGAATTATCGTTATGAATAACAAATCAGATGAAGAAAAGCTTATGCGGTTTTTCTCGGAACAGGCTCCTGAAAAAGAGGATTCAGAATATGTAAATAGTATATTTTGTGAAGATAAAAAGGGGGAAGAATTAAGGCATGTTTTATTGAAGCAGTTTTACAGCTTATTGTCTGAAAATAATGTAGATGAAAAGGATCTTGATCATATTCTCCACGAAATTCATTACAATATTAATATGATACGTTCTGAGAGCCGGAGAAGTAAAGTCCTGAATTTTATAAAGAAATTTGTTCGTGTTGCTGCTGTTATTATGCTTCCTTTAGCTATTTTCTGGGGTGTTAAAAGTTTTATTAATACCAATCAGGAAAAAGAAACATGGATTGCAATTGAAGCCCCTGCATGGACCCGGGCACAGTTTAGCCTGCCTGACGGAACAACAGGATGGTTAAACAGTAACTCGAGTCTGAAATACTTTGGGAATTATAGTTCCGACCGGAAGGTAATCATTGACGGTGAGGCTTATTTTGATGTGATAACTGATGAAACCAGACCCTTCAGGGTAGATGCAAATGGAATTGAACTGGAAGTAACCGGGACGAAATTTAATATAACATCATTTCAGGATGAAAATGATATTGAGGTGGTTCTCGATGAAGGTAAGGTACTGATCAAAAATACCGAATTGCTTGATGCTTATACCATGAATCCTAATGATATGATCGTTTACAACAGAGTTACGAAGACCATGTCAACTAAGGTCGTAGACCCGGGAAAATATATTTCATGGAAAGAAGGGAAGCTTTCATTTAGAAATGACCCTATTGATGTAATAGCGAAGAGGCTTGAGCGATGGTATAATGTTGATGTTGAGATAGAAGGGAGCTTCCCTGATAACTTAAGATTAAGGGCAACTTTTATTGATGAGAATCTTGAGGAGGTTCTTTATATGCTGAAACTGAGTCTGCCTGTTAACTACAGAATAGAAAAGAGTTACATGGGATCTGATAATATTTATACTAAAAAGAAGGTGATATTATATAATAAATGAGAAACAGAGTGAAATGCCCTAACCTAATTAAAAACCTTATTGCCTATGAAACACACCGTATTAATGAAAACAGGGAAGTGATGGAAGCACCTCCCTGAATTAAATGCCAAGTTACTTTTTAGATAACCTAACAATAAATCATTCAAAGTTATGAAAAAAACTTTTGATTATTGGGTGTATTCTCACCCTACCCTAAAAAAATTGATCATGGAACTTAAGATTGCAATAATTATCATAGCCTTTAGCGTGACAACTGTCTTCGCAACGGAGTCATATTCGCAGGCAGCAAAAGTTTCACTTGATATGAGTAACACTACTCTGGAAGAAGTGATGGATGAAATAGAACGGCAAAGCGAGTTCTATTTTATATTCAACCAGAAGCAGATTGATGTTAACAGAAGTGTTAGCATTAAGGAGGAAGATAAACTTATTAATGAAATTCTGACCTATCTGTTTATTGGTACTGACGTTAACTATGCAGTTATCGACAGAAAAATTTTATTGACAACAGATCCTTTAGATGAAAAATTGCTTACTTCATTGGAAGAACCACAGCAAACAGTAATTACAGGACGGATTGTGGATGAAGCAGGTAAACCGATGGCCGGAGTCAACATTCAGGTTGAAGGTACTACAATCGGTACCATATCCGATATCAACGGCCGGTATTCAATAAATGCAACAACTGAAAATCCCGTTATTATATTTTCATTTGTCGGATATGATTCTCAAACAGTACCTGCAGGGGGCAGAACATCAATAGATATTTCAATGGTTCCTTCACTGTCAGCCTTACAGGAAGTAGTTGTAACAGGTTATGGAACGCAAAGAAAGGTTGATTTAACCGGATCTGTTGCCTCGGTATCTGCCGAGAAGATCCTCGCAGTACCTGTAACACGTGTTGATCAGGCCCTGCAGGGTCGTGCTGCCGGTGTTCTTATGAGACGTAACAGCTTTGAGCCGGGATCAGGTAACATGACATTGATTATCAGGGGTTTAAATTCAATAAATGGAAGTAATTCACCACTCTATGTTGTTGACGGAGTAATTGGTGCGAGTTTCAATTCCATTGACCCTCTTGATATACAAAGTATAGATATCCTTAAGGATGCTTCAGCAGCATCGATATATGGTTCCCAGGCTGCAAACGGTGTTGTCATGATTACAACCAAAAGAGGTGTTGCAGGAAAAGCAAAGATCAGTTTTGATGCTTATTATGGCGTATCACAAGCAAAAGGACTTTATAACGTGATGAATCCTAAGGAATATATGGAGTATGTAAACGACGCTCGTACCAGGAATGGTCAGGCCATATCTTATCCCGATATTCCTGGTGTATTAAACCAGGTTGGAGCTGGTACTGATTGGCAGGATGAGTTGTTCCAGCTTGGCAATGAGCAGAAGTACTACCTCTCAATATCAGGCGGAACTGATAATGTAACTTATAGTGCTTCGGGAGGGTATCTGGCAAACAACGGGCTGATGATGAATGTTAATTATCACAAATACACGGCCCGCTTTAACATGGATGCACAGGCCACCAAACGGCTGAAATTTTCGACAGCAATTTCCTATGCCAATGATGTCACAAACTCAATGGAAAGTACATGGGGCGGTGATATTGGGACAATAAATGTAATAGCAACTCCACCAACATTGACCCCCTATGATGAATTCGGTGGATACCCGCCAATCATTTATAATCCGTATGAAGCAGGATCTCCTAAATATTACAAAAATACCTTTGCTGGCCTCGAAAGGGAAATCCGGGAATCACTGGGGTCCTATATCCAGTTTAATTTTGTTACAGAATATAAATTTACCGATTGGCTGAAGTATAATTTTTCGCTTGGTTTGCAACCCACGATATATGAAAGCAGATATTTCAGGCCTAAAGATATACCTGATCCACAGTATTTTGAACAAGCAGCTTACGCTTCAAAGAATTCCTCAAGATCAAATAACTGGATTGTTGAAAATCTGCTGACGTTTAACAAAACCTTTAATGATGTTCATAATCTTACGGTGATTGCAGGAACTACAACCCAAAAGTATACTTATGAAAGTACCGGCGCCTCTGCAAAGAATATGGTATTTGAGCAGTACCAGTTCCACAACCTGGGTACCGGAACTGCAGCTAACAATACAGTCAGTTCCTCATTATCCGAACAGCAATTAGCATCTTTATTCTCAAGGCTAAACTACAATTACAAAGGAAAATACCTATTACAGGTGAATGGAAGGGCTGACGGATCATCCAAGTTTGCTCCCGGTAATAAATGGGCATTTTTCCCTTCCGGTTCATTAGGATGGAGACTTTCAGAAGAATCATTTATCAAGGACCTTGGAGTATTTGATGACCTTAAGTTACGGACGAGCTATGGCAGTATTGGAAGTCATGGGATAGGTCCGTATGGAACACTGGCACGTATCGGAACTACATTCACTTATGGATTTAACGATGCCAGGGTCGGAACTTATATCCCGCTTGGAATAGCAAATAAAGAGCTGAGATGGGAAACCACCACTCAGACCGACATTGGTCTGGATATTGGTTTATTGAAAGGCAGGCTAAACTTTACTTTGGATTATTATTATAAAGTAACATCAGACTTACTTTTAAATCAGGCAATTACACTTAATAATAATCCAACTACCAATCACAACCCGACCATTACCCAGAATATTGGTTCCCTTCAGAACACAGGTTTCGAGTTCAGTGTTATGTATCAGTCAAAAACCGTCTCTGACTTTGACTGGTCAATCGAATTCAATGGCACCTTTCAGAAGAATAAGATCCTTGAGCTGGCATTACGCGAGGGTCAGACTTCCATATATACCGGTGACAACCTGAGACGCAACTATCAGATAATGGAAGAAGGCAAAGCTTTCGGGAACTATGTCGGGTACATAACGGATGGCTTGTACCAGAACCAGGCTGAGATTGATGGATCGGCTCAGATTACTGCCAAACCAGGTGATATGAAGTATATTGATCAGAATGGCAATGGTTCAATCGGTACAGATGATTTTGTAGTACTTGGAAATGCATATCCTGATTTCTTCAGTGGTACAACTGCTAATCTCAGGTATAAGAATTTCGATTTGTCAATCTTCTTTTTCAGTATGATAGGACATGAGATGTTCAATTATGAGTTATCGCAATGGAAATATAATCTTTCGGCAGTCGAATTTAACAAGTTTAAAGATGTTGCCACAAAAAGATGGACCGGAGAAGGTACTTCCAATGATATACCAAGAGCAGGGTACAAACCTGTCAATATAACAGATGGACCAAACGGGGCTATTGATGTAATGGTTGAAGATGCGAGCTTTATCAAACTCAGGAATTTAACACTAAATTATAATCTGCCAAAAGGATTTGTCGAAAGGGCTAACATTGCAAATGCTAATGTTTATATTCAGGGCAATAACCTTTTTACCATTACAAAATATTCAGGTTTTGATCCTGAGTCGAATCAGATTGGACAAAGCACTGTTACTTTGCCTATTAACAACACGCCTTATCCTGAAACGCGTAGTATTACGATCGGATTACGATTGGGATTTTAATTACTTAAAATCATAAAAAGATGAAAAAATATTTTATTATAGTGTTCGTATTATCTTTGATAGGCTTTGTTGCCTGCGAAGATTTTTTAGCAGAGGAACCAAAGACAACTGTAACCGAAGCCAATTTCTTTGGTCCGGACGCCACAGAAGATGGTGTTGAGCAATTTATCAATGGGATTTATCCTGCCAGATGGTGGACAATAAATGACAGAAGGTGGAGTTGGCTGGCCACTGTTCCGGCGGATGAGTTTAACCATACTCTGGCATATGATGTCGAAGGTCAGCAGTATGACAACCATTTCTTTGAACCGTCACAGTTTAACATTTTCAGACAGTGGGATTACATCTGGTGGCCTATTGCCCGTGTAAACACATTTGAATCTTACTATAAGAATTTGGAAGCTACATACGGAAGTAAATGGACGAAGCTTAAAAGATTTAAAGGAGAGGCGCTGTTTCACCGGGCCTTCAGCTATTTCATCGGAGTACAGATGTGGGGCCCGATTCCTTTGATTACTGTAGCTCCCGATGGAAAGAACTATGCCAATAGCACAGTTCCTGAAATTTACGCTCAGATTATTAAAGATCTGAAGGAAATAATTGATAACAATTATTTACCTGGCTGGACACAGTATGCCGCAAAGGACAAAGGAAGAATGACAAAGGGCGCAGCCAAAGCTTTACTGGCAAAAGTGTACCTGCAGAAGGCATACCATGCTGAGGCAGCGGCAACAGGAGATATTGGCAATGCTGTTTTATATGCCAAAGAAGTAGTTGATAATGAGGGCTACAACTTGATCACATCGCCGTTAACGGTAGGTACTTATACATATACAGCCTACGAAGCAGCATTTCTACCCGAAAATAAAAATGGCAAAGAGGATATCTATTCATATCAGTTCTATCCTGGCGTAAGCGGAAGTGGTGTGAATCTGGTATTTGTTCCCCGTAACTGGTTTGGAAGCTGGGGCGATGCCAGGCTGGAAGCCACACCACTGCTTTATAACAGTTTTGAGGCAGGTGACCTCAGAAAGAATTCTTATATAACCGGTACTGTAGTCAGCCCGCATACAGGTCTGACCATCAATTGTGGTACCAAAATTTACATGACAAAAATTCAGGATTCAGATCCCAAGACCGCACCACAGAATCATAGGAATAACTGGCCAATTCTACGCTGTGCCGATATTTTGCTGGTATATGCAGAAGCATTGAATAAACAAAACAATGGTCCGACTCCGGCTGCATTTGATGCAATTAATCGTGTAAGGGCAAGGGCTGGCTTGCCGGGTCTGAGTGGCAGCTATACTTATGACACGTTTTTAAAAGCCATACAGGAAGAGAGGTTCAAGGAACTTGCAGGAGAAGGACACCGCCTGGTTGATCTGCGCCGTTGGGGATATAATACCCTGAAAGAAAGGGTAGAGTTATCTAATCCAAATGCAACTGTTGAACCACATGAAGTATTATACCCGATACCGTCTGAAGAGATGTCATTGAATCCTCTGATGGTACAGAATCCGGGCTATTAAGCTAAAACATAGTAAAACATTCCTATTTATCCTTTTAAAAATCACCATACCTGTCAATTCAGGTATGGTGATATTTTTCTCATCGTTTATTTGTTTAACAGTAATAGTATGTCAATGAAAATCAAGACAATATTTCTGATTACATTATTAATTATCTGTAACATGGTTCTGCAAGGTCAAAATAATGTTTCATCATTATTTTCTGCGACTATTTTAGATGATGGCCCGGGGAAGGTGGCAATACGTGATATTGATAACGATGGCATCAACGATGTGATCAAAATTGCAGGGTTGAAAGACAAGTCAATGGTTTTTTTCAGGTTCAGTGGGAGTGGTGATTTTATAAAATATGTGCTTCTGGATAAAGTTAATTTCAGGGGCGATCGTATCATTCTGTATGATATTGACGGCGATGGGGATCTCGATCTTTTAACAGGCATCGGGATCAACGACAGTAATGGCAAAGAGATCAGCATAGATGTTGTATGGGTAGAAAACCCCATGCCCAAAAATCCTTCACGTATGAATTCATGGAAGATTCATAAAGTGGGGAATCAGAAGGATTACATAAAAGATATCGATGTTGGTGATTTCGACCGGGATGGGAAACCTGATATTATCAACCGTGGTAATGAAATGACCTACATTTATTTTCAGTCAGATCCGTATAAGTGGAGTAATGATGTATCAATCAGTCATGAATCGCATGAAGGCATGGATACAGGTGATCTTGACAAAGACGGGGATATAGATATTATCCTCAATGGCTTCTGGTATGAAACACCGGAGAATGCCCGCAATGGAGCTGAATATAAGAAACACATCTATGATGCCAGGTGGTTTACTCCGGTAGATGGAAGCTGGAGGGATAATAATGCTGCCATAAAAATTATCGATATGAACCAGGACGGATTACCGGATATCTTAATATCACATTCAGAACTGCCCGGGTTTCCTGTCTCACTTTATATGGCTTCATCAATTGAATCTTTGAAATCCGGGAAGTGGACTGAAATTCAAATAGACCCACAATTTGATTTCTGCCAGACTCTGGATGCTGCAGATGTTGATAATGACGGTGATATGGATGTTCTGGCTGCCAAATTCAGCAGAAACCCTGCAGAGGGAAGTAAGTGGGTCAACGAACCCCCATACCCGATAGTTATATATTATAATGTAAATGGAAGTGCTACCGTCTGGGAAAAACATGTTGTTGATGAAACCGGCATGTACGCCGGGATCCTCGGTGATATAGGCAGTAACGGAAGCATTGATATCCTGGGGCCTCAATCCTATTACGAGGGGCCGGTTAAGATGTTCACGAGTAAAACTGCCGGATCAAAATTGCCTCTGGATAAATGGACTTATATCCAGGTAGATGATAAGCGCGACAATTATGTAATTCCCGGGGCGCAGCCATGGTGGAACTACTTTGGGCTGGATATGTATGATGTTAATCATGATGGTTATATGGACATTATTGCAGGGGAGTGGTATTACTGCAACCCGGGAGGAGACATGAGCGCTGCCTGGGAACGCATTACATTTCCTGTTGAGGTGGATGCAGTACTGGCCCTGAATGTTGATGGAGATGAATTTGCTGATGTAATAGGACTTCGCTTGCCTCAGATACTCTGGCTGGAAGCCAATGACAGGGAAGGTAATACATGGTCATATACTGAGATAGGGACCATGCGTCAGACAGGCCATGCTAATTCCCAGGAGTATGCACTTGCACAAATCATTCCGGGAGGTAAACCGGAAATACTTCTTACTGATGAAGTGAACCAGTATTATTTTGAAATTCCTTCAAATCCTCAGAATACACCGTGGCCGCGGGTCACTATCACAGATAAAGGTAGCGGATATGTCACCGGTGATATTGATATGGATGGATTTATTGACCTTGCAGGGAGCATCCGGTCAGAAGGTGTGGGAGAAGTAATGGCCGGGACAAGTGATGTAAGAAAAGACAACAGCATGGTGTCGTGGTGGAAAAATCCGGGAAACGGGAAAGGGGGCTGGAGCCATTTTGAAGTTGGTACGGGTACAAGTCCCGATAGATATATAGTTGCAGACCTTAACGGTGATGGCAAACTTGATATCGCTACAAGCGATGAACGCTATCCGGGCAATACCCCTAATGCCTATCTGACATGGTATGAACAAAAAGGAGATCCGACCAGATGGGATAAACATATCATCGTAACTACCAAGTCGATGAACAGCATGGATGCAGCTGACGTTGACAGGGATGGTGATATTGATCTGGTGGTAGGTGAGCATGAAATGCAAGGGAGGGGAAACCTGCCATTGCCAAAAGATGAGAAAGTAATCATTTATGAAAATAACGGGGAAGGGATATTTACTCCCCGCACTGTAGATCAGGGAAAAGAGAGTCACCTCGGGACTCAGCTTGCAGATATGGATGGCGACGGCGATCTTGATATTGTAAGTATTGCCTGGCGCGAACCAAAATATTTGCATCTCTGGAGAAACGATGCTGTAAAAGAAAGCAGTAAACCATACAAAGAATCTGTCAGGCTCAACAGAAAGTATTTCTTACCGTTCAATGTACATGCAAACGGATATTCCAGGCGTCACTGGACAGGTCATCTTTCTTCACCAAAATGGGTGTATTTTGGTGACAGGGAATCAGACCGGGTCTTGTATTATATTCACCACGAAGACTATACTGATGAAGATGTGCTATGGCATTCCGGTGAAGGAGGGATGACTGTATTCGGATTTGGTCGCGGCCCCACTCAGGAAAACTGGCAGCAACTGACAAATGTGCCTGCCCATTTAACGCTGGGGTTTGCAGAAAAAAATGATTTTCAGTATGTAAGTAAAATGATCAATAACGCCTATAGGTCACTTAAGGTAAACATCGGCGAAATTACAAAAGTTGAAAACAAATAAATCTATTTATAACCTTAAACCTGGTTATCATGAAAAAGAATAATTTTCTAACAATGATGCTGCCATTATTTATTTTGACAGCTTTATCTGTCGAGATTAAGTCGCAGCAACTCCCGCTGAATAAGTGGAAATACATTGAGGCCGACAATTCCCGCCAGAAATGGGGTGATTGGGCAGACCCTTCCTGGCTGAGATATTTTGGACTCGACATTAAAGACATAAACAGAGATGGGTTTAAAGATATAATTGCAGGTCGCTATTTCTACCTTAATCCGGGCGGGAACATGGAGGGGAAATGGACACGCAGCGATCTTGGCATGAATGCAGACGGATATTTATTTGTGGATGTGGACGGGGATGAATATGCTGATGTCATTGCTGAAGCGCTTCCGGATGTTTACTGGTTTGAGGCAGATAATTTGCAGGGGACTACATGGACCAGCCGGAAGATCGGGGAGATACCTAAAACAGACCATGTTAACGGACAGGGCGGACGTTATGCACAGCTTATTGCCGGTACCAAAGGAGAAGTTATCCTTGCAGCTCAGGAAGGTATCTGGGCGGCAACTGTGCCGGCAGATCCATATATTCAATCCAACTGGAAATTCAACCTGATAATTAAAACAGGTTCTTCAGAGGGAATCGGGGTAGGAGACATTGACGGTGACGGTGATCCTGATCTGGTTACCGGTGATATGTTTGAAGAAGACAAGGATGTATCAAGGCAGGTGTACTGGCACGAAAACCCGGGCTCATTAAACAACTTATGGGTAAGACATCATGTCGGGACAACAGTAAATGCGGCTGACAGGATCGAAGTTGCCGATTTTAACGGAGATGGCAAACAGGATATTGCTGTATCTGAAGAAATGTATCCCGGCCTTGAACCACTGGCAAATGTGCTGGTATTTACAAATCCGGGAAACAGCAAGGATGTTAAATGGAAAAGAGATATAATCTTTACCTGCTATTCAGTAAACAACCTTGATGCCGGTGATATTGATAATGACGGGGATATTGATCTTGTGACCTGCGAACATAAAGGGAAAGATTACAGGCTTCTGCTGTTTCAAAATGACGGGAAGGGTAATTTTACAACGCACGTGGCTGATAAGGGGCACGAGAGCCACCTGGGCACTCAACTGGCGGATCTGGATTCAGACGGGGATCTGGATATAGTCAGTATTGGCTGGGATCACCATAAGTTTCTTCATGTTTGGCGGAATGATGCTATTAAGTCTGAGATCAGCTGGAAACATTTGTCAACAAAGACAGGTGAATTGCCTGTGCCAAACGGGGGAAAGGAACAAACATCATGCCTTGTAGCTGATCTTGATAAAAACGGCTTCCAGGATTTCATAATCACCGACCGAAGCGTTACTCCTTCAGTGATCTGGTACAGGTACGATAAAGCGAAATGGGAAACATATGTTATCGATAATTCTCCGATAAGGATTGAAGCAGGCAGTGATTTCCTGGATATTGACAAAGACGGTGACCTGGATATAATATTTGCCGGCGAGTCGAGAAGCAATGAAGTATGGTGGTGGGAAAATCCATATCCTAAGTATGATCCAAAGAAACCATGGAACAGGTATAATATTAAAAAATCAGGAGCGAACAAACATCATGATATAATGACAGGTGATTTTGATAACGATGGTGCTCCCGAAGTCGTATTCTGGAACCAGGGTGCCAATACATTGTTTATAGCAGAGATCCCTGCAAATCCAAAGAAATCAGAAGAATGGGCAAGAACAGCTGTTTATGTATATGATACTGATAGTGAGATGGAACCCAGGGGCGGTATTGCAGCGTATCCCGGATGGAGGGGTAGAAATGAACACGAAGGACTGGCTAAAGCAGATATTGACGGCGACGGGCTGATTGACATTATTGGCGGCGGCAGATGGTTCAAATATATGGGAGACGGGAAATTCCGTGAAAATCTGATTGATGCTTCCTATACCTTCACCAGATCGGCTGTCGGACAGTTTATTGAGGGAGGCCGTCCCGAGGTTTTACTTACCATAGGAGATGGCCTGGGGCCACTTTATATGTATGAATGGATCGAGAAAGCGGGGTCAAAAACAGGAACATGGGTGCCGAAAATAGTTATCGAAACGTTGTATGACGGGCACACAATTGATGTTCTTGATTTTAATGGTGACGGCCATCTCGATATTTTTTCAGCAGAAATGAAACTTAATCCCAATAATCCGGGAGCCATCAGGATATTGCTTGGAGACGGAAAAGGGAACTTTGTTCATCATGTGGTTCATGGAGATATTGGCTGCCATGAAGGAAAAATTTTCGACTTTGAGGGCGATGGTGATTATGACATTCTCTCCAAACCGTATAACTGGGATGCACCCAGGCTGGATCTATTTATAAATGAAACAAAAAAATAAAGGTTATAATAACTTTTAATGCGAATTTCTATGAGATACTTAAAATATTTCCGGATAAGCTTATGCGGAGTTATCATTTGTGCCCTGTATTCTGAAAAATCGGATGCCCAGGTTGAGTTTAATTACCGGTCGATTGAAAATTATATAGGTCATACTATTGTAAGCGATATTGATGGTGATGGCAGGAATGATCTTATTTTGCATGAGCATACTGATCCGTTTCACATTAAGGTTGATGGTCGTAAACCACGACTATCATGGTTTAAATATCCGGATTACAAGAATTACACTATCGCATATGCTGATTTTATGGGAGACAGGTTTGCTGTTGAGGACATTAACTCAGATGGATCGCAAGATGTTATTTCAGCTGTCGCATTGGATACTGATTATGAAGGACCCAAAGAAATATACTGGTACCAGAATCCAACTCCTGAGACTTCTCCAATAGATAATCAGAGTTGGAAAGGGCATTTGATCGGGACCCATGAAGGTGCTGTAAAAGACATCAAAGCCGGTGACATTGATGGCAACGGGAAGCCTGATATTGTTATAAGATCACATGATTTTACCAGTATTTTTTTCCAGGTCGATAAGTCATGGGTCAACAGGAAGATACCCCACCAGCGTAAGGAAGGGCTTGATTTAGCAGATATTGATCTGGATGGAGACCTTGATATTATCTTAAACGGTTTTTGGTTCGAAACACCTGGTAACCCTTTAAAAGATGATTTCGTCTTTCACAGTATTGATGAAAAATGGTATACTCAGAACGACGGTACCTGGCAGGACAATAACTGTTATGTAGGAGCAGCTGATCTGAATAAAGATGGGATCCCTGATATAATTCTGGCTCATTCCGAGAAAGAAGGTTATCCATTATCGTGGTATTCTGTAACATCTATTGATAAGGTGAAAACAGGTCCGTGGGTGGAACAGCACATTGTCGCTGTATTTGACTGGTGCGAAACTGTTGATATCGGTGATATTGATAATGATGGGGCACTCGATATTATGGCAGCAAAATTTCGCAGGCATAATAAACCCGGTGAAGGTACCTGGAACCTTCCCCCTTACCCTATTTCAGTATTTTACAATAAAAGGGGAGATGCCTCTGTATGGACCAGACAGGATATTGACCAGGAAGGAATTTATGCCGGCAGCCTTGGTGACCTGGGATCGGATGGAGATCTTGATATTGTTGGCCCGCTTAGTTATTTCACAGCTCCCTTAAGGATATGGGAAAACAAAACCAGTGATCATAAACGTGTATTAAATTCATGGACTTACATAAAGGCTGACAGTTCACGTGAGAGAATAACCGACAAAGATCGTCCTAACGGACTTAAGACTTTCGGACTTGATATGTCAGATGTTACAAAGGATGGTTATAAAGACATCGTGGCCGGCCGTTATTTTTACAGAAATCCCGAAGGAAATATGACTGGACTATGGCCTCGTTCAGATCTGGGATCACTTTACGATGGTGTTCTTTTTACAGATGTGGATGGTGATGAGTATGGTGATATTATTGCCCAGCATTTTCCGGGAGTTTACTGGCTCGAAGCAGAGGATACAAAGGGTAAGTCGTGGAAGGCCATGGAAATAGGGACACTGCCGCCAACCGGGCATTTAAACAGTCAGGGGCATGAGACGGCTCAAATAATGCCGGGAGGCAAACCTGAAATAATCATTGCCACAGAAGAAGGGTTGTTTTATTTTGAGATTCCAAAAGATCCCATGAAAATTCCATGGCCAAAGATAAAAGTAGCTTCCGGGCACACAATGGATGAAGGAATTGGCTTTGGTGATATCGACGGAGACGGATTTATTGATCTTGCAGTTGGCAAAGTATATGGTAATGAAAAAGCCAGGGGTGTGGTATGGTATAAAAATACCGGGAATGGTACCCCAAACTGGGAGGAATATCCTGTTACCACAACCAGTTTTCATCCCGATCGTATCCGGATTGCAGATATAAATGGCGATGGCAGGCAGGATGTAATAATAACTGAGGAACGATGGCCCGGGAAAGAACCCGATGCAAGTATGTATTGGGTTGAACAGGATATTGATGCAGGAGCAATTATCTGGAAAAGACATACCATTGTAACCCAGTACACCATGAATAATCTCGATGTTGCTGATGTGGATCGCGATGGCGACATTGACATTATAACCTGCGAACACAAGGGCCCGAATGAACAGCTTCAGATATGGGAAAACGACGGTAAGGGGAATTTCCTGAAGCATGTTATTGACCGGGGAAAGGAGAGTCACCTCGGTTCGCAGTTTGCAGACCTGGATAATGACGGAGACCTTGATATTGTATCTACAGCATGGGATGATTACCATTTACTGCATGTGTGGAGAAATAACTCGGAAGCACTTTCTGATGTACGAAGAGTTGAATGGAACCATCTTACCAGCCAGCTGTCGCAGGTACCAAGGCCAAACGTAGGAAGGCAGGCAGCTGCCCTTGCCGTTGATATAGACAAGAACGGATCAGAGGATATTGTGGTTGCCGGATGGAGCTCTCCAAGTATGGTATGGTTACGCAAAACCGATAAAGGATGGGACAGATATATTATTGACGACAGTGATAGTCATATTGAAGCCGGAGGAGATGTATATGATATTGATGGTGACGGCGATCTGGATATACTTCAGGGGGGCAGCTGGGCAACAAATGAAGTATGGTGGTGGGAAAATCCCTACCCGGTTTTTGAGATAAAAAAGGTCTGGAAACGCCATACGATTAAGAATACCGGGGAAAAACAGCATCACGATCAGCTGTTTGTTGATCTCGACGGAGACAAAAAAGCAGAACTGGTATTCTGGAATCAAAGGGCAAGGACACTCGTTTATGCAAAGATCCCCGCGAATCCCACCAAACAAGCGGACTGGAAGTTCAATACAATATGGACATGGCCGCAGGAGTTTAAATATGAAGGTCTTGCTAAAGCAGACATCGATAAGGATGGTAAAGAGGATCTGATTGGAGGGGGGCACTGGTTTAAATATGAAGGTAATGGTAAATTCAGGGCAAATAAGATTGATGATTACGGATCCTCCCGATCAGCTGCCGGCGATATTATAAAAAGAGGCCATCCGGAGGTTGTTCTCGGTTCAGGTGATGCAATTGGCCCGCTTAACCTTTATGAGTGGGATGGGAAAGAATGGCTTAAGACTACACTGATTGATGTTGTTGACAACGGACATACGCTTCAGGTTGGCGATATAAATGGAGATGGAAACCCCGACATTTATGCAGCTGAGATGTACCGCCCCGGGTCAGGGGATGAATGCAGGCAATGGATATTGTATGGAAACGGAAAAGGTCAGTTTGATATTCAGGTGCTTACAATTGGTATTGGCACCCATGAAGGTAAACTTGGTGACCTTGATGGAGACGGGGATATTGACATCCTTCAAAAGGATTTCCAGGAAACCCGTCGTGTAGATGTCTGGTTTAATAATGGTGTTAAATAATTAACAGATCTTCCTATGCAAATTATTAATCGTTATAAATTTTGAAATTATGAGGAAATTGTCATTAATAATTACTGTCCTGTCTCTTTTATCGATTATCGGATACGGGCAGGAAATAAAATTTGAAACATTAAATGTTACAAATTCAGTAGCTCTTCATCCGATGATATTTGATGTTGATAAGGACGGAAAAAACGACATCGTGGTTGTGGATGATTATAACGATCTGAAGGGGAATGATGCCCTTAATATTAAAACTGTTTGCTGGTTTTCCGATATGGGCGCAACCGGTGGTGGTGGTTTTAAGAGAACGGTCATAACTGAAATTAATTACAGATCATGTGGTATAGCATCTGCCGACATTGATAATGACGGATATATAGATGTCATTGGCCGATACGATACTGATGGTGATGATAATAATGAAACAGGAGCTATTTTCTGGCTGAAGAACCCTTATGGTTCAAAGAAATATGATGGAAGTCCCTGGCAAAAGTTTGACATAGGATTCAGTACATATGCCAAAGATATTGTGACAGCTGATTTTAACAAAGACGGAAAGACAGATGTTGTAGCCCGGGGAGTAGATGGATTTGTGAGAGTCTATTTGCAAAATACACCGGCTAAATGGGTTACTATAAAGATTGAAGCTCCTCATCACGATGGGACTGATGTTGCAGATATTGATAAGGATGGCGATCCGGATATAGTTATTAATGGTCTATGGTACGAAGCACCGGCAGACCTGGTTAACGGAGTATGGAAAAAACACGATTATGCCCCACGCTGGTATAAGCAAAAAACCGGCCCAAAGGGATCATGGTTTGATAATAATACAAAAGTTACTGTAAATGATATTGATGAAGACGGATGGCTGGATATTTTTGTATCCAATGCAGAAAATACCGGTTATGCAATATGCTGGTATAAAAACCCGGGGAAAGATTTTGATAAAGAGTGGCAGGAGCATGTGGTAGGTTATATGGATTTTGCCCATACACTCCTGGTTGCCGATATGGATAATGACGGTGACAAAGATATTGTTTCCGGTAACCTGATCCTGTATAATGACCCAAACCCTGAGGGATATCACCCTGTTACCATATTTGTTAACAAGGGCAATAACCTTGAATGGGAGAAGCAGATCATTTCAGACAGAGCCTGCTACAGTGGCACTGCAGGAGATCTGGATAATGATGGTGATATGGATATTGTCGCATCAAGGAACTGGAATAAGGCTCCTTTGTATTTATGGAGAAACCTTACAAATGAAAAAGTCAATATGTCTTCAGTTAAAATATCTGAAATTACTGAGCAGGGAATCCCCGGTTTAAAAATTGAAACCTCCTCAGCTACATATATATATGACAAGGCTGGGGGTGGATTTATAAGCATGTTTGATAAGAACGGCAAGGACTGGATCAGTTTCAAAATCACCGACTCCGGACAACCTGGAAATGCTGCTTCACGATACAGGGGAATTCCAAATCTTGGTATTGGCGGTGAAGATGATGATGCCGGTCATCCCGGGTTTGATAAATGTGTAACAAAGATAATCGCTCCCAATGTAATTGAGACCACTACAAAGACAGGTAACTGGAAATTCCGGTGGGCTTTCTACGATAATCATGCAAAACTTACAATGGTGAAGACCCTTCCGGAGCTGCCTTACTGGTTTCTTTACGAGGGGACCCCTGCAGGCAAATATGATCCTGAGAATATGTACTGGGGAAACAACATTGATGGCAAACGTGTCGATTTTCCTGACTTACTTGAAAATACGGGAATTTTCAAAAACATGAACTGGGTATATGTCGGGCAGAAAAACTATCCCCGCATTATATATTTCAGACAGGTGCATCCTGATGAAAAAACAGATCTGTTCTCCTATATGGGAAACACGCCAGGCGGTTCAAAAAAATCACCTGACGGAATGGTATGTTTTGGCTTTGGAAGGGCTCATGGTACCAAGCCGATACTGAAAGGAGATAATCAGGAATTCATAATAGGCTTTATTGACAGAGAAATTGCTGATACGGATGATCATCAGTTTGCAAAAACAAAAATTGAATCAGCAAGGTGATGAGTAGTGTGAGATTGTTAACAGCCATTTTGTGTTTGATATGGTTTCAGAGCTGTGATTTCCATAAACAGGAAGATGTAACCTCACCTGAAAGCATCTTGTTAAAAGATTTTAAGCCGGTGTCTCTCTTCAGGATACCAGTTACAAACATTCAAAAGGCCAGGTTTCCGGTTATTGATATGCATACGCATGGTGATTATGTAAGTACACCGGAGGAGGTGGATCAATGGGTGAAGGTGATGGATGAAACAGGAATAGAAAAAGTTATCGTTCTCACTGAAGCCCATGGAGCAAAGTTTGATTCCCTTGCAGATCTCTACTCTGCCTATCCGGATAGATTTGAGTTATGGTGCGGTTTTGATTATACCGGGTATAACAAATCCGGTTACGGACCTGATGCTGTAAGGGAATTGGTCAGGTGTTTCGGGAAAGGTGCACGAGGCGTTGGAGAACTGGGGGATAAGGGCAGGGGATTATATTATTGTAAACCGGAGGCATGGGGTATGCACCCCGATGATCCGAGGCTGGATATGTTATTTGATAAATGTGTTGAATTAGAAATCCCGTTAAACATACACTTCGGAGATGACATATGGATGTATGAGAACAAAGACATTTACAATGATGGGTTGATGTCGGGCTGGACATTCGGGATAGATTCCAGTATGAGAGAAGGTATGGGAAGATTTATAGTGAAGGAGGGAATGATCAGCATTATGGAAAACACCCTTAAGCGGCATCCTGAAAATATAATTATTGCCTGTCATTTCGGAAATCTTACAAACGATCTGGACAGAATAGCAGGGTTGCTTGATAAATATCCGAATTTATATGTCGACAATTCCGCCAAGTATGCTGAGACTGCTACCATACCAAGGTTTGCTTCTTCATTTTATCGTAAATACCAGGATAGAATTGTGTTTGGAACTGACTGGGTACCTACGGCGGATATGAATCGTATTGCATTCAGGATACTGGAAACCCTTGATGAACATTTTTACGCACTCGGATATTTTAACCTTCCCCTTTCGATCGGGTATCACTGGCCAATGAATGGTTTCGGACTTGAAAATGATATTCTTCGTAAAGTATACAGGGAGAATGCATTGAAGATAATACGTCAAGATTCAAATTAAACTTCTTATCTGCTTACCTCATGTTAGAACAAATTCATTCATTTTTGAGCCCCTATTCTATGGGCAATCAATTGACTGGCCAACACAATGAAAAATAAACCAGGAGGTGATATGTTTACAATAAATAAAAATCCCTTTCATTTTTGTTTAAGGTACTTTTTCAGTTTTGTAATATTGGGACTTTTACTCTTGCATAACGGGTGTGCAAAAGAACAAGCGGAAGGTCTGGTTGCCTACTGGAAGTTTGATGAGGGCAAGGGAACTTTGGTTCGTGATGCCTCAGGAAACGAGCACATTGGCACAGTTAAAGATACAAAGTGGGTTACGGGGAAAGTAAATTATGCCCTCAGTTTTGAAAATGACGGTTTTGTGGAAATTCCGGATCATCAGGAACTACGGCTGCAAAAAGATTTTACGATTACCGCCTGGATCAGGAAAACGCAGGTGAGCCAGAAAGGAAAATCCATGGGTATCGTTTCAAAATCTTCACAGGATGCCTGGGATTATGATCTTTTTATGTCCACCTCCAAGATGGAGCATCCCGCTTTTTATTCGGATGCCTTTAAATCTACTGATGGCGATATCGAGATCATCAGCACTACCCCAATCACACTAAACGAATGGCACCACTTAGCGGTCATACGAAAGGGTTCGGAAGCAAAAATCTACATAAATGGTGTTGTTACCGGTACAGCAACTTTGTCTGAGGATTTGGCCACAAGTTCTAAAAACCTATTCATAGGTCACGATCACGATGGCGGATTTAAAGGTAGTATTGATGAGGTCCGGATTTACAACCGGGCACTTAAAGAGAATGAAATCAATGCTATGATGAACGAGCAGCTCGATACCAGATTATCGTTTAAGCAAATTATTATCGATCCTTCTTTCGGGGGTATCCTGGAAATTGCTGATATAGATGGAGATAACTATTCGGATATTGTTCATGCTTTCTGGTATAACGGCGCACCTCTTGCCTGGTACGAATACCGGAATGCTGAAACCTGGGACAGACACATCATCCGTAAGAACTTTTATCCCGTTACCGATAATTTCATAATCGCTGATGTGGATGATGATGGTGACCCTGACATCATTATGGCCAAATCCAAAGCCAAAAGTTCAGATGACCCAAAGGTAGATGAGGTTCATATCGATGATGTGGAGATCGTATGGTTTGAAAATCCCCGGCCTCAACACGATCCCCGTACTTTCACCTGGAAGGAACATATGGTTGGGGTACATGTTGATTCAAAGGAAAACTATGTCAAGGATATCAAGGCAGCTGATTTTACGGGAAACGGCAAACCGGAGATTGTCATCCGTTCAAATGTGGCTGTTTCTGTTTTCCATCAGGACGAGTCCCATTATTGGAAGCAGATCCAATACATTGAGATCCATCCGAACGAGGGTATGGCCGTAGGCGATGTGGATTGCGATGGCGATCCCGATATTGTATTAAATGGATTTTGGCTGGAATGTCCTGACGATCCTATTAAAGGCACCTGGACTGAGCATAACATTGATAAAAAATGGTATACCCAGACCGGCGACTGGACAGCAAATAGTTGCAAGGTAGTTGTAAAGGATATAAATGGAGACGGCTGTGCCAATGTTATTTTCTCTCATTCCGAACGTGCCGGGTATCCGGTTTCCTGGTATAAGATGGACAAATCAGATAATGATGTCTGGAAAGAGCATGTTATCGGTACCGTTGATTTTTGTCATACACTTCAGACAGCCGATATGGATTTGGATGGGAACATTGATATCGTCGCAGGAGGAATGGAAAAATCAGATAATCCGGAGATCGTTATTTTTCTGAATGATGGTGATGGTTTGAGTTGGGAAAGGTATGTTATAGCAAACACGAGCATTTACAGTGGGAAAGTGGCGGATATTAGCAACAATGGTGATTTGGACATTGTGGGCAATAGGAACTGGGACCAGCCTCCTATAGAACTATGGGAGAACTTTAGGTCGAACATGACCAAGTAAAACAATTCTCTGCTGATGAAAAAAATACTTATTTATTATAAGATTTTTCTGTTATGAATAAACTTAAATTGCTCACCAAGGAAGAAATTCATGCTATTCACGATACATCGATCAGAATACTTGCAGAAATTGGCATACAAGTGCCGTCCCAAGATGCCATGAAAGCTTTAGCAGATGCCGGAGCGGATGTTGATTTTGCACACGAAAGAGCCAAATTACCGGAAAATCTGGTTATGGATTCACTTAGTTGTGCGGGAAAGCAATTCATCCTTTACGGCCGTGACCCTTCAAGATCGATACGTTTTGGTTATGGTGATTTCAATTTGCCGTCCACGGAAGGACAGGCATTTATTATCGAAGAGGATGGCCGGAACCGCAGGCCAGGAACATGCAGAGATGTGCAACAGGCAATCATCATCGGCGATGCTTTGGAGAATGTCGATTGGATGGGTGGTTTTGTCCTTCCGGATGAGATTCCGGCAAGTGTTCGAGATGTTTACCTGGCAGGCGAATTGATAAAAGGCAGCACAAAACCCCAGCATGTTTTATTTAATAATGTACACTCTTTTCGCTATATACGGGAGATATGTGAAGCCACTGCAGGGGGTAAAGAAAAACATCGTCAACACCCTTTGCTTTCGGCTTTTATTGAACCTATCAGCCCGCTGAGATTTGCAAAAGATGGTCTTGAAATATTAAAAGAATGTGTGATGGGGGGGCTGCCGGTTTATTTTGGACCTATGGTGCAAAGTGGTGCAACCGGGCCTGTAACACTAGCTGGTACGGCAGCTTTGGAAAATGCGGAAATACTTTCCGCTATTGTAATTGCACAAGCGTTTCAGCGAGGTATTCCTGTGGGTTATGGCTGCAGTTGTCACACAATGGATTTAATGACGATGATGATTTCATTTGGAGCTGCCGAACAAAGTCTTTTTGCTATTGCAATGACCCAACTTGCTCAATTTTATGGCCTGCCATCTCTATTTAATGCCGGTCTGAGCGACAGCAAACGGCATGACGCACAGTCTGGTATGGAAAGAGGCATGTCCATGCTTACAGGGGCTTTGGCTGGGTTGGAAACTTTTGCTCCCATTGGCATCGTTGGTGCTGACCAGGGTGCATCAATGACACAGCTTATTATAGACAATGAAATGGCCGGATATGTCAAACGCCTCCTGAGGGGTTTTAAAGTGGATAGGGAAACATTAGCTTTTGATGTTATTCAGCGTGTTGGTATCGGAGGGAATTTTTTAACAGATGACCACACTCTTGAACATTATTTAAATGAGTTATGGATGCCCCGCGGCTTTGATCGTCAAAATTGGGATAGATGGATTTCTTCCGGCCGCCGTTCCATGTACGAATGGGCTCTGGAACGGAAAGAACAAATTTTATCCAGTCACCAGCCGGAAGCTGTAGATACTGCACTGGCTGTTGAAATCGACAAGATTGTAAATGCAGCACGCAAGGAATTATCATAATAATTAATAGAATCACTTTTGCACATACACTGGAATAATTCCGGTTCAAAAAAATGAAATTAATATTTAATTAAAAAAAATGGAGAAACAGATGTTCAAAGTAACCAACAATAGCAAGCTATACAATTTCCCTTTTATAGGAAATGGTGAATTAGGAACCGCTCTTGGTCCGACGGGTTATCATACCGGTTCTTATAAAGGTCTTTGCCCGGAGGATGACAAAGCTAACCTGACCCTTTTCTGGGCTGGCCGCAGGTTTAAAGATGCCCGAGGTGGCAATATCAAAATACCAAGGGTTGCACCGGAAGAACTATTTGGTGCAACAATCCCGCTTATCCGCTTTGGCCGTTTTGATCGGACATTACGAGTTGATGGAGTAAAAACTAGAGACGAAAATTGGCAGCAAATGCTGGATTATGATCAGGCGACTGTAGTATCGGAATTGAATCATGGAGAAATTTTTGAGAAAACAGATACGCTCGTTTGTATGACTTTTAATATGCTGGTCTTTCATACCCGGCTGGAAAATCGCAACAAAACTGCTAAAAAGTTGAATTTTGCTGTCGATTATATATTTGGCGATGCGGACGGAAACAGAGCACAAGGCACACGTCTATTTATTCGTCGGCCGTATCCGGATGATGTGGTTTTTGGAGATATAGGTGGCGTCCGCTCCAAAGAAATCGATCTGGATAAACGTCCGCCCCATGTGTTGGAAAGCCTGAGCGTCCAGTACGAGATCGATATGCATCTGGGCGAAGTTCATATCGGCCGATATCCGATGGGCGTAGTCCGTTCAACAGAGCACGGCGGGTCGTTCATTCACGAGATCAACCTGCAACCAGGAGAATCAACTGATCTGTGGTTTTGGGTTGTTTTGAGCGATCGGATAAAATACACCCATTTCCCAAATTTTGAAAGGGTGCTCAACCTCATTGAAGCGCATAAAATAGCCTGGGCCGATTACTGGAAAAAAAGTGCGATTGAAATCGGACATCCGGAACTGGAAGGCATTCGCAAGAGCAGCCTTTACACAATTATCAGCTCCACTTCTCCCTGGACAATTACCAATGGAAATCAGAGTACAACCTGGGAAGGCAGGATTTTTCATGATGAATTTTTCGGATATATGGGTCTTTTGAGTAATAATTATGCTGCGCTTGCCGAACGGGCGCCAAACCATCGTTTGACCATTCTGCCAATGGCAACCCAGCGCAGCAAAGGACATGGAGCTTTTTATGCCTGGGAAGCAATTGAAACCGGCGAAGAAAGCGCACCTTATGGCCACTGGGTGGATGAACGTTTTATTCACGGTCAGTTCTCTGAGGAATCATGGCAATTTTATCTGCGTACTGGCAGCAAAAAAGCATTGGCCCGTTATTACCCGGTTTTGAAAGGATGCACCGAGTGGCTGATTCATGATGCCCTTACCCGCGATGAGAATGGAAAATTGAAAATCCGTTCGATGACCGACATCGATGAGGGCTTGTATCCTGTAGAGAGCGGCATTTATATTACTTGCGCCACAATCCGCAGTCTGGAGAATGCTGCCAAAGCAGCTGTTTCGCTTGGCTGTGATGCTGAAGATGCGGAAAAATGGAGTGCATTGGCAACCGAACTGAGGAAGTCAATGCCTGTCAACAAGGAGGGGAATCATTATGCGTATTCAGAGAATGCCGATCTTCCTAATGGCGGAGGCCACCTTGGAATGGTTTTTCCGTTCTCTGTTGATATTCACAGCGAGCTGGCTCGTAACACTATTTCATACGGCTACAAAACCTTCTTAGAAAGCATGGAGATTAAAAATGCGAATCAGGTCTTGTCCTACACATGGATGTGGGCGCTGAGCCATTTGGCCACAGCTCTTTTTTACCAGGGCCGTGCAGAAGAGGGATTCAAAGTACTCAAACAAGTTCCTAATACAGTCGGTCCGTTTATGGCGCCAAATGAACAAATGCGTGAAGACATCGGCGCATATCTGACATGGTATACAACTGGGGCTGGCATGTATTCCTTCGCACTGACCACAATATTTGTTCAGGTTGTGGATGAATATGATGCCATTTTGCTGCCTGCTATACCATCCGAACTGAAAAATATCCGGTTTCATGGTTTGTTGGCAACGAAAGGTGTGACTGTTTCCGGTGAGATCAGGAATGGTGAACTTGTGACATTGAATCTAATGTCTGAAAAGGACATGAAATGGCGTTTCCGAATACCGAAATCGTATTTTGATCATGTGAATTTCAGAAAAGATCTTCAAGCATCGCATCCCGATGAACTTGGCCGGGTTTTAATAGAATGCGGTTTGCAAAATGGAATTAATACATTGATCTGATATTTGAAGAAGTCATCTTTGAAGGTGATTTTCAATAGTCCTTGAACAATACAGTGTTATCTAAAATTAAATGGAAAGAATGGAAAATGTACAGGGGAACAGGATTTTCTCGTTTTTGATTAATCCTAAATTCAATATAAGTGTAATATACTTTTTTGTCTACGCCAGCTGGTCAGCGTGGTGGCCTCTGTTCACTGTTTATTTGCAAGAGGCAGGATTGAACGGGATCCAAACGGGGATTGTTGCCAGCATAGCTCCGGTTTTAATGTTTATTGTGCAGCCATTTTGGGGTGTGGTAGCGGATCGCTGGGGTAGAAAAAAGTTGTTAATTTTATCCCTTTTATTATCCGCTTTGTCACTCATAGGCTTTCTGTGGATACAGGGATTCTGGCCGATAATCTTCCTGACTCTGATATTTTCATTATTTTTAAATCCGATTTATCCTGTTGTCGATGCTCTTGCGTTGGATTCACTCGGAGAAAAAGAGGATTTTGGATTCGGATATTTGCGAATCTGGGGTGCGGTCGGATGGTTGTCGGGAGCATTTATGGCAGGGCAAATTGCAGGTGAACGCAGTATTGTCACTATTTTTCTGATCTCTGCTGTTCTTCTTGTGCTGGCATCTGTTTTTGCAACCAGAATTAACATTGTCAAAGAAACAAAAGGAGCCCTGGATATGAGTTGGAAAAACCTTAGCGGGGTTTTGAGGAATCGCAAACTCCTGTTGTTCCTCTTTTTTGTTCTATTAGTTTCTGTGAGCTTTAACGGATTATTATCTTTTTACGGTGTCTATATGGTTGAGATCGGCGCGTCCCGAAAGTTAATCGGTTGGGCTATTAGCTTGCAGGGACTAAGTGAATTACCGTTTTACCTGGCTTCTGCATTTATCCTTGTGCGCTTCGGGTTTTTACGTACCCTGATTTTTACTTTTTTTGTATTTGCTATCCGGGCTATGTTATATGCTTTTATTTCGACTCCTGATTACGTCATCTTTGTGGAATTGACACATGGATTATCATTGGCACTTCTTATTGTGGCAGGTGTCGAATATATCAATAGCCTGGTTCCACCGCAATGGAGGGCAACAGGGCAATCGCTTTTTTGGGCAGCTATTTACGGTGCAGGTTCACTTTTAGGCAATATTGGAGTAGGGTCTATGCATGACTATATGTCAATGCAAAATATTTTTCAGATATTAGGATGGTTTCTCCTGGTGGTGGCTTTGCTTGCTGTAATATTCCTAAGAGATAAAAAAACTAAAGGGTCAGAATTCTGAATTTATTATGAGGATTTTTATAGAAAGTTGCCTCAGCATGGGATCATCAATTGACAGGCACCTCGAATAGAGATTAACGAAATCGTCACTGCTGAGATAAAAGAAATAGCTAACAGTCAAAAAATGGATAAAAAGTCTCGTTTGAAAAAGGCTTTTGCACTGGAGAAACCAGATCGGCCACCCATTTTAGGAGGTTGGATGGCTTCGCTGGCTAATATACAGACCTTGACCGGATGTTCTCAGGAAGAATACTGGTCTGATCCTTTCTATTGGGGTCTGCAGATGGAGCGTTTGTTAGGCTCAGACGGCATTATCGAGATCTATATTCCTGTTTCCCAGAATGAATTTCGCTTTATTGACCAGAGGCACTATCAAAAGCATACAGCGTACAATGCTGAAAAAGTTATAGAGGAGATAGAAGCTCTACCAGATCCTCAGGAATTGTGGAGTAAATTCAATGAAGAATCAGAGTACCAAAAACTAGTCGCGGATATTGAAAAGCACCAGGTCATGTGCAATGACATCCTTTGGTGTCCGGCTGACTGGGATTTGGTTCCACGTGCGCTTTGCTACTACGAATACGGGTATGAGAATGCCCTCACAGCGTTAGCCTTATATCCGGAGAGATATAGTAAGTGGATCCGATATAATGCAGTTATAAGCCGGCAAAAAGCAATCGTGTATGCACGAGCTGTTAAGGAGGGTATTCATCCGGGTGTTATCCTGAGCGGTGAAGATTTAAATTTTCAGCATGGGCCCCTTGTTGCACCGGAATTTTTACGCCGTGAGCTCTTTCCTCTGATTGAATACGCACTCGAACCATTCTATCAGGCAGGTGGTAAAATCGTTTTGCATTGCGACGGAGATTATCGGATACTTTTGAACGACATGCTTGCTGTAGGTATCACCGGACTGCAGGGCTTTCAATCAGAATGTGGCATGGACCTGGAATGGATCACTAAACTGCGAACCAGAACTGGCGATCAGCTGCTGATATTTGGACCACTGTCTGTTACCGGAACTTTGCTCAATGGCTCTCCTGAGGACATTCGTGCAGAAGTTCAAAAAACAATGGATATCTGCCGGGAACAGGCTTCACTGGTATTTTTAACCAGTAATACCATTAATCCTGATGTGCCTCTTGAGAATATAAAGGCATTTTGGCAGGCAGTCCTGGATAGTCGCTGGTGATCTCATCAGCCAGGGAAATCAAAAGTTGTATGGTTTTTCGTAAGGGACAGACTTTATAACCTTAACTAAAAGCAATTAATTATAATCTTTATACGATGAAAAATATCACAAAACCCGGAATTGAGGCACAAAATAAATGGAATAGTGCCACATCTGAAGATGAGTCCTATAACTGGCCGATGATCGGCAACGGAGATATCCAGACAATAGTCGGTCCCAACGGATATCATAATGGTAAAGTACTTGAAGTGGAATCTGTTAACCGGACTATTTTCTGGGCAGGACGACGTCATAAGGACGCCCGTACTGCAGAGACATGGATACCGAGGTTCGATAAAGATATACCGATCGGTTCAACTCAGCCTCTTGTTCGTTTTGGAAGCCTGGAGAGGCAACTGAAAATAAATGGAGCAGAAGTAAAAGATGATAAATGGGAAAAAACATTGGACTATGATAATGCTATTGTTAAATCGACATTGAATCATCAGTCGGTGCAGGAATATACTGAAAGTATGGTATTATTGGATAAGAATATCATAGTATTTCATACAAAACTTACAAATACATCGAACAAAGATGTTTCAGCTGAATTCACTCTGAAATATAAGTTCGGCGATGCTTATGGGAATCTGGCCACCGGTACAAAACTTTTTGTTTTCAGACCATATCATACCGATAAGCTTTTCGGGAGTATCGATGGCAAATTCAGTACCGACCCTGATGTGGAATCGCGCACCCCTCATATTTCAGAAGGACTCATAGTTAAGTATGAAGTCGAAGATCATCTGGGAGAGGTCCGCTGGGGGAGATATCCGGTAGGAAAGATCCAGAAAACACAAACAGGAGGGAATTTCGTTCACGAAGTAAACCTTAAAAAAGGAGAGAGCATTGACCTATGGTTCTGGGCTGCAATAAGCGACCGGTTAAAGTATACATACTTTCCTGATTTTGATCAGATGAAGCAATTTGTCAGCCAGCACACAAAGGGATGGCAGAATTTCTGGAATACCAGTTCTGTCAATCTTAATAACCCTGAACTTGAGAGTATTTATAAGAGTTCGCTTTATACCCTCCGGTGTAATTCGGGACAATGGAGTTCATCATGCGGAATACTTGCATCAAACTGGGAAGGGCGGTTTTTGCACGATGAAATGTCTGTTTTCTTTGGTCTTATTTCTTCCAACCATCCAACCCTTGCACGCAAGATACCCAACTGGCGATGGCTTACATATGATGTTGCTGTGCAACGCAGCAAAGGACATGGAACCTTTTATGCCTGGGAATCTACAGAAGAAGGGAAAGAAAGTTCCCCTATCGGTCAGTGGGTGGATGAACGCTATATACACGGGGAGATATCTGAACATACATGGAGATACTTTCTTTATAGCGGCGATAAAAACAGCCTGGAACAGTTCTACCCGGTGCTGAAGGGGAATGCAGAATGGCTGATTTATGACATATTAAGATATGATGAAAACGGGAATGTGAAGTTACGACCTGTAGTCTCAATTGTTGAGCATATATACCCGGCAGAAAATTGCATGTACACAGTGTGCGCGTTTACCAGAACACTTCAGATAGCTGCCCGTGCAGCAACCATTCTTGGGAAAGACGAGGATAAGGCAGCTGAGTGGATAGCCCTGGCTGAAAAGGTAAAAAAACTGATGCCTGTGGATGCTAAAAACAAAGTTTACAGAATATCAGAAAATATGAATGATCCGTTTGGTGTTGCTCATCTGGGATCATTGTACCCTTTTGCAACTGAGCTTGAGAGCGATATAACAAAAAATACTTTGAATAGTGCCGTGGCCTATTTTCAAAAAGATAAAGATCAGAGAACAACTGACCTTGTTATCTCAACCACTACATGGATATGGGGGCTTTCAAACCTTGCTTCAGCATGCTTTGTTGCGGGAGAGGGTGAAAAAGGTTATCAGATCCTCAGGGATGCAAAATATACAATTGGTTCATTTATGACACCTCCGGAGCACTGGAATAAGCAGGATGGGGCCTATCTGCCATGGCACACAACCGGTTCCGGGGCCTATATTGCAGCAATCAATGGAATGTTTGTTCAGGTGTTCGATGAAAAAGGTGCGATCATATTTCCGGCAATATCTCCTGAATTGAAAAACTGTTCATTCGATCGACTTCTGGCTTCAGAAGGTGTTGCAGTTTCAGGTAAGATTGAAAACGGGAAGATCAGTCGGATTGTTGCCCATTCCGCATCAGACAAGGAGTGGACTTACAGGATCCCTGTTGCACTTGCAAAAGATTTAACATTAAATGTGAAGCTTATATCATCTAATACCACATCAGGGAAATATGCTGTTATCAGGTGTAAACTGGCGAAAGGGGATAATATATTGACTGAATAAGTATATTTGTAGTATACATACAATTCAGGCTAATTAATCTCATTACCGGTGAATATAATTGGAATATCAGCTTATTATCATGATTCAGCTGCAGCCCTGGTATGTGACGGAAAAATAATTGCTGCTGCACAGGAAGAGCGTTTTACAAGAAAGAAATTTGATGCATCGTTCCCTGTAAATGCCATAAAATATTGCCTCAATTCAGGCGGTCTTGAAATGGATGAGATTGATTCAGTTGTATTCTATGATAAACCATTTCTCAAGTTCGAGAGGCTTCTGGAAACCTATTATAACTTTATTCCTTCAGGCATTGCTTCATTTGTAACTTCTATGCCTGTATGGGCAAAGGAGAAGCTTTTTCTGAAAAGTATTATTAACAGGGAACTGAATAAACTAGGGTCTTTTAATATTTCAAAACAGAAACTGCTTTTTCCTTCGCACCATCTTTCACATGCTGCAAGCGCATTTTATACATCTTCTTTTGAACAGGCCGTGATCGTAACAATTGATGGAGTAGGAGAATGGACTACCGCTTCCATCTGCCTGGGACAGGGGAATAAGCTAAAACTGGTAAAAGAACTGATGTTTCCTCATTCAGTAGGTTTATTATATTCATCCTTTACATATTTTCTCGGATTCAGGGTTAACTCAGGGGAGTATAAACTTATGGGATTGGCACCTTACGGGGAGCTCTCCTCTGAGCAGGTTAAGCACTATATAAGGCTTATTAAAGATAATTTACTGGAAATAAAGAATGATGGTTCCATATGGTTGAACCAGCACTTCTTCTCATATGCTACAGGTCTGAGGATGATAAAGTCAAAACGTTGGGAAAAGCTTTTCGGATTCAGGATACGGGAACCAGAGGGGATTATTGAGCAACACCATTGTGATCTGGCACTGGCTATCCAGTTAGTTACAGAGGAAATTGTGAAAAAGATGGTTTTTCATGCCAAAACATTTGCTGAAAGTGAAGAACAGTCGAGGTATTTGTGCATGGCAGGTGGAGTTGCATTAAACTGTGTTGCCAATGGAAAGATACTGGCAGAGGGCTGGTTCGATGATATTTACATCCAGCCTGCTGCAGGCGATGCCGGCGGTGCACTTGGTGCAGCACTGGCAGGATATCATCTGTATGCAGGGATGGAGCGCGATGTTACCAGGCCCGATTCAATGAATGGTTCATTCCTTGGGCCTGAATATGAGGAGAAAGAGATCGTTAAGATACTCCGAAGGTATAAAGCTCCTTCCAGATATGTCAATTCGATCGGGGATCTGACTACTGAAGTTGCCCGGCTTTTGAGTGAAGGGAAAATTGTTGGATGGTTCCAGGGGAGAATGGAATTTGGTCCCCGTGCACTGGGTAATCGTTCTATACTTGGAGATGCGCGATATCCGGAGATGCAAAAACGGCTGAACCTGAAGATAAAGTACAGGGAAAGCTTCCGTCCATTTGCCCCGGCAGTTCTTGCGGAGGATAAGGATATCTTTTTTAATCTTAAGCTGGATTCTCCCTATATGTTATTGATTGGCAATGTGAATGAAGTACGGTGCAATATACTTCCGGAGAATTACTATTCATTACCACCAATGGAACGACTTTATATTCAAAGATCCGACATACCTGCCGTAACTCATATCGATTTTACAGCAAGGATTCAGACTGTTCATAAAGATACGAATGAGAGATTCTGGCAGCTGATCAATGCTTATAAATCATTGACAGGGTTTGGCATCATAATAAATACCAGCTTTAATGTCAGGGGAGAACCAATAGTGTGTAGTCCTGAAGATGCTTACAAATGTTTTATGAATACGGAAATGGATTATCTTGTGCTCGGAGATTTTCTCCTTACAAAGGAGGAGCAACCGGCTTTTAATGAGAAAGACCGGCAACAGAAAATAGACTTGGATTAATTAATTTATGCTGAAATGAGTTTTCTCAGGGATTTATGGGGGTTTTTAAAGGAAAGAAAGAAATGGTGGCTGCTTCCGCTTATTTTTTTCCTTCTGATAATTGGATTACTTCTGATCATCGGAGGTAATAGCGCAGTGGCACCTTTTATTTATACAATATTTTAATGATGAATACAGCCAGGGAGAAAGAGACCATCATAACTATTATGGTGGGTTGCATAGTGTTATTTATCATATTCTCTTCTCCTGTATTCTGGATCGCTGCCATTGCAATTGGTATAGCCGGAATTGCATCTGATAAACTTTCTCATTGGATTCACCTGGCCTGGTTTAAGCTGGCTGATATTCTGGGATTTATCATGTCAAAGATTATACTTGGCATCCTTTTCATTGCAGTGCTTCTTCCTGTTGCCGCGATGGCAAAAATATTCAGAAAGGATTTTATGATGATGAAGAAGCATTATCCAAGTTACTTTGTAGAGAGGAACCATACTTATGAACCAAAAGACCTCGAAAATCCATGGTAAAAAATACCGGGAAATCAGAAGATGGGTTAAATACCAGGAGATCAACGGTATGGTCTCAACTTTTTTATTCTATACTGATTATTGTCATACTGGACTTTCTGTCGGGATTTGTTATAATCTCAGATAATTTCACCTCATTCAGGAATCCTCACTACTATTATCACCATGGGCTGCAGCCTTCTCAGGATACCTGGGCCGCATGGGGTTCATTGCTATATCCTTTCAGAACAAGTTCCCTGGGTATGGTAGACTCGGCTGTTTATAACGTCAAACTCGATGCGGATAGGCAAAGGATTTTAATCCTGGGGGACTCTCATTCAGAGGGTGTAGGCGTACCATATAACAAAACATTCAGCGGGATCTTATCAAAGCGGTTAAAGCAGGATGTGGAAATACTCAATGCCTCGTGCATAAGTTATAGTCCGAAGATTGAATACCTGAGAGCAAAATATTTATTTGAGAAAGGCTTAAAAGTTGATCATATTATTGTGTTCATAGATATTTCAGATATGCAGAATGAACTTGTATATGAGCGCTTTGAACCGAAAGATAATTCCCTGATACAGGAATTCTGGCATAGGAGTAAGATCTTTTTGAGAAAACATTCCTCGATTTTTCACCTTGCCTCTTCAATTAGTACCAGGAGACAGACTATTGATTTCTTTAAGAAGGCAAATCTTTTTAATCAGCAGGGTTCAACAGTCACACCTGCAAATGTTATTGACCTGTATGCCTCCTTCTTCAGTGGTTTTGATGATAAAGTATTGTTATCAAATCCCCAGTTTCATGGTGTCGGAGAATGGTATTACAAAAACAGTTTCAGGAAATTGGCTGACCGTGGAATTTCACTGGGGCAGGAGTATATTTTAAAAATTCAGGAGTTGTGTGATTCACAGAATGCTGACCTGAATATTTCTGTACATCCGTGGCAATATCAGATATTAAAAGGGAATGCTCATGACTATTACGTTGAAAAATGGGAATCATTCGCTGCTGCTAATGAAATAGGATTTATTAATCTGTTCCCCCTGTTTATTGACGGACAGAATCCTGTTATTAATATCAGAAAGTATTTAATTAAAGGAGATAACCATTGGAATGAGTTCGGACATGATCATGTAGCCGATTATCTTGAGCAATATTTAAATGATAAATTAAAATTCGGAGATCAGGTGAAAAGATGAGGATTTTATACATTCTTCTGACGGTTTTGTTTTTTTACTCCTGTAATTCTGAGAAGAAAATCAGGAAACAGATTGACATGATGCAGACTTCACCGGAAACAGATAAGTATGAGATGGGGATAGCCTGCATGCGATACATTATATCACCTGCAGGTGAATATGAATATTCGAAAATTCTGATTACAAAATTACTGGCACTTGATTTTTCAGCAGAAGCGATTTATGCAACGGAAATCCTTATTGGAAAATACCCTGAGAAAGCTGATCTGTACTATCTGAAGGGAATTGGATATCGCAATTTGCTACAGTATGAATTAGCGGCGGATAATTTTGGCCATGCTTTGAAAACAGAGCCCGGGAATAAGACTTTTTCCGAAGAGTTTATGTCATTATCAGAAGAAAAAAAGGTCTGGGATGAAATACAAATCATAAATCAGTCCCTCACCAGCACAACAGATTCATTTGCCATATTGCTAAACCGATCTGAAAAGTTTTTCAGTATCAGGCAATACGATGCCGTACTTTATGACCTGGGTTCAATATCGAAAATGGGTTCTGCGGCTGACAGCCTCTATTATTCCCGCAGTGTATCATCCATATACCAGGGAGGAGGGAAGAAAGCAGTAGATGTCCTTTCTGATATTTTAGATTATTTCCGACAAGCCAGGGGGACAAAATAGATCAGCCTATTCTGCTGTCATTTTATTAAAACGTCCCGTATGGAAAATGTTTTTGATAGAATGATTTAATATTATTCATCACATTTAGTTCCTCCTCCGGCAATGGATCTCTGGTAAGACTTTCAATTTCAAATTCTACATATTGGTTAAAGGTTTCTATTGCATCATTGATCAGATTAATCTTTTGAGAATTTTCAGAATCTGTTAATTCCGGGGGAATACTACCTTTTAAGATATTACCAAAGCTGAGAGCAGAATAGTATTGATGTGTCATACAGCATAATGAAAAGCGGGTAAATTGAATATAAAGGTCATTATCTTCACTATAGTCTGACTTATTGATTTCCCTGGTTTCATCAAAATTAATCCTCTGGCGGTCAGGTGGAAACGATATTAAATCACTGTTAATAATTTTATTTGCAACTTCACGGGTAATAGCCAGATTACCTGTTTTTGTCGGATGAACGTAATCAAGAAACAGATCAAAACCCGGAATCCCTTTGTGTGCATAGGGTCTTATCAGTTCCTCCATATCCAATAATACAGCTTGTGAATTATTAGAAGTGATAGTTCTCAATGTATTGTTAAAATCAGTTATTGTCCTGAATGGGTTATAATCCAGGTCTTTTGCCTGGTTATAATAATGGAGCGCCTTCAGGGAGTCTTCCATCCCTTCATATGCCTTTGCAATCCAGTAGCATGTCTCCGCGTTTAACGGGGCAATAGTATTCGCCTTTAGTAAAGATTCAACAGCCCTTGGATAATCCTTCATAAGAAACTCATTTTTCCCTTGTCTGAACTCTTTAACCCAGCGTATTGAATCAACGGAATTCAATCCAAGATATGATACATTAGGTTCCCAGTCTCTAAGGTTTACCGGCACAGTCATTAATATTAAACCAATATTATTCTCCTTAGCAGACTCAACAATATCCTCAATTGAATTCCGGTAATGTGCTTTCACCATTTCAAATTGCTGAACATCGCTTCTTAGTTCGAGGGCTTCCTCATTTACTTTTTTCCAGAATGTCTCCGCAACATCAGGGGTGTCGCCAAACTGATTTTTTGAAATTAATTGATGGATAATCTGAAGCGACCTGAAATTATTGCGGATACTGATCAGGAAGTTTTTCAGGTCAGATGTATTGTAATTGCGTCTTTCCAGGAACTCGTTATTTCCACACCAGATAATAACTGCGTCAGGCTGGAGGGGAATTATGGTTTCAAAAACCTGCCTGACGCGGTAGCTGGCAAATCCATGAGCACTGCAATTGATTACTTCTACTTTTTTTGTAGGGTATAAATTTTGCAATGATTTTTCAAGATATCTGCTGAAAATTTCATCCGGAGGATGTGGCCATCCTGCACTTGCTGAACCGCCCAGGCAAATTATACGTATCTGATCCTTCTCTTTATTCTCTCTGAAGACAATATTCCTGTCTCTGTATGCATTTCTGTTTGTAATCTTATACCAGGTTTCTCCTTTAATAACCTGTTTTGAGAACAGATTAATCGGGCCGAGATCAATCAAATTGTCTGTCGGCTTGCCCGGAGAAGTTATGCGGAATATAACCTCGACTAAAGCTAATAGCAATATAACAAACAGTATACTGGAAATCCTTAACAATAATTCTTTATGCCTGTAATAGAATGAATATGACACAATGCAATATTTATGTTATCGATGATTAACTGTAAATAAAAAGTCGTTTTTACAAATATATCAGAGGGTTTATCAAAATCCTAATTTAACCTATTCATATTTCCTGAAACTAAATTATTCCTGTCAGATAATGGAATAACGTTATTTCTCATTTTTTCTTATAGGTGAGAACCGTGTTTCATGGATATTACTTGCGTATGTCAGATATATATTTAAATCAGGAACTCCAAATGGTTTTTGACAAATCCGAATAAAAATGAACATAAAAAAGAGCTTTTTGCTTGGTTGTGTAATTATTTTCAGTTGTACTCCAGGCTTAACACAGTTACCAGTTACATTTGAAAACAGAATAATTGACCATGAACCTCCCGATAATATATGGATAAAAAGTACCGGCGACTATAATGGTGATGGACATCACGACCTCCTGATCGCGGGCCATAACGGTAAAAGTCAGGATTTTATTATCTGGTATCAGAATCCTGGTGTAACAGATGGTAACTGGATTAAACATACTGTTTACCAGGGGGGTGAGGCTTATGGTTTTGAAGGCGGAGCTTCCGGTGATCTCGATGGAGATGGAGATGTTGATCTTGTTACGGGGAGTTACTGGCAGGATAAATTATTCTGGCTGGAAAATCCAGGTAAGGGTATAGGGAAATGGGAACTTCATGAACTCGGTTATCCAAAATCGGGAACAACCTACCTGTATGATTTTAACAGTGACGGGAAACTGGATATCATAACGCGCGCTTCTGAGAAATACTCGGGAGATGTTGGACGTGATATATGGATATGGAAGCAGAATACTCCTGAATCCTGGACAAAATACAGAAAATTGATTGGCGACGGAGAATATTTTAATATTGGCGATGTAGACAATGATGGAAACACCGATGTTGTATTTGCCAACAAATGGCTTCGGAACAACGGAAACATTGACATCAGTAAATGGGAGGAATACACTTTCACAAATGCATACACCTGGCTTAGCACCTTTCCTGTTATTATTGACATGAACAAAGATGGGCGCAATGATATTGTTCTTACACCTACGGTCTGGGCAGGTGAATATCATAAGACAGCCTGGTATGAAGCGCCGGAAAATCCGGTTGGAAACCTGTGGAATGAGAATATTATTGAGGATAATATTGAGTGTGTTACACACGCCCTGGGAGTATATGATTTTAACCTGGATGGATATCCGGATGTTTTTACTGCGGAAATGCATCAGGGGGAAGAACCCCACGAAGTAAGGATCTATTATAATTCTGATCTTAAGGGGAATTCATGGAAGAAGCAAGTTATCTCTGAAAGGGGGTCACATTCAAATCAATTTATTGATTTTGATGGCGATGGTGACATTGATATTTTTGGCAGCAATCATGGAGGAAAGGAGAAGCCAAAAGTTGAGATATGGATTAATACTTCAAATCAAAAAAGAAAAATAGCTTATTGCTCTTCAGGATTTTTTTGTGCTGTTAGGCCTTTATCTGAGTTTAAGAAGCAGCTTTGCATAATGAAATAGGAGTTTAAATTATTATTAAAACAACTGAAATGAATAAAACAATACTTCTGGTCTTAACACTGTTGATCGGGGCAACTAATATTCCGGGTTCAGCACAGGATCCGGGGAGCTTTAAACAGATAACCATTGACGATAAACATCCCCTTCGGAGCATCTGGGCAAAGGGTAAAGGAGACTTCAATGGAGACGGACATATCGATTTTATGATAGGGGGTGAGGGTACTGTTATCTGGTATGAGAATCCCGGCTTTAAGGATACCAAAACATGGACCAGGCACATCGCTTACAGCGGCCCAACGTCAATAGGATTTGAAGGCACCGTATGCGGCGACATTGACAATGACGGGGATATTGACATTATAATTGGGGGTTATTACACGCATGTAATCTATTGTCTGGAGAATCCGGGAAAGGGACAGGGTAGCTGGAAATTGCATAATCTTGGCGGCCCCAAAACTGATGCCACATACCTGCACGATTTTGACAATGACGGCAAACTCGATATTATAACAAGGGCTTCTGAGTTATATTCAGGAGGAACAGGCAGAGATATTTTCATCTGGAAGCAAGGGAATAATCCTTTTAATGCTTCCGACTGGAGGAGGTTCAGGAGGAACGATATAGGTACAGGTGAGCACTTTAATATCGGGGATGTAGATTCTGATGGCAAAATGGATTTTATTGTAGCAAACAGATGGTATGGAAATACCGGTAAGATCAACCCTTCCGAATGGACTGAAAATGTTTTTACCACAGCATGGGATCATACGAGTACCTTCCCCTTTATGGCAGATATTAATAAGGACGGGCGGAATGATATCGTGCTGACACCAACTGAAAAATATCCAAAGATGTATAAGACTGCCTGGTATGAAGCTCCTGTTGATCCGGCTCAGGGTAACTGGAAAGGACACATTATAGATGAAAAAGTACAATGTATTACGCACTCAATCGGGGTGTATGATTTTGATAATAATGGGACACCTGATGTTTTTACTGCGGAAATGGAACAAAGCGATGACCCCGATGAAGTAAGGATTTATTTTAATAACGGTAACGGAACTTCCTGGACAAAAAAAATTCTGTCATCTAAAGGTTCTCACTGGAACCAGTTTGCTGATATTGATTCAGATGGGGATATCGATATTTTCGAAGCTAATCATGGGAGTCAGGGACCCCCAACAGTTGAATTATGGGAAAACCAGTCGAATCCAAAATAACTGGTTCTTACTTTTCCTTCATTTCCTATGGGTGTAAAATGGCTGAAATGGATATTAGTATATTGAATGTTAGTTACTGTAAATATATTAATAAATCAATTATCTTAACTGGGTCGAATAGCCGTACCAGATTTTATGGTTATTCGCTTTTAATGATAAACTGAGCGATAAGATTAAAGAACCATAAAATAATAATATATGACATCCGATATAACTCCAAAAGACATTCTCGAATGGTGCAGAATATCTTACACCGACCTGGCAGAACATCCCAATAGAAAGATCCCTTTCAGGATCTGTAAGGATTCTGCGGAGATGGGTTATATCATGAGCAGGGAGCTGGTGGACCTTATCAGGATTAACAACAGTAAACAAAAAATCACCCGTGCGATCGTCCCATGCGGGCCCTTATGCTGGTACAAACCCTTCACCGAAATGGTTAATACGGAAAGGGTGAGTCTCAGGGATCTGGTTGTCTTTCACATGGATGAATGTCTTGACTGGCAGGGAAAACTGCTTCCGAAAAATCACCCGCAGAATTTCAGGACATATATGGAAAACCATTTTTACGGACCAATAGCTCATAATTTAAATGTGCCTGAAGAGAACAGGCATTTCCTGTTACCATCAAATCTGGAGGAAATAGCTGAAAAGGTGGCTTCTGCAGAGATTGATATAACTTATGGTGGCTGGGGGCAGGATGGACACGTTGCCTATAATCAGGCAAGACGAAATCCCTACAGTCAGCTGACCATTGATGATGTGCGCAGATCTTCAGCAAGATTTCAGGAAAATAATCAGGATACTGTCCTTGCGTTAGCTCATCGTTCTCTTGGAAGCGCATATCAGCTTGTAGCCCCGATGTCTGTTACATTAGGCATAAAAGAGTGTCTTTCAGCAAAAAAAATCCGCCTGTTTTCAGATACCGGTGCATGGAAACAAACATCTTTACGCATTGCCCTGTTCGGTCCCCTGACTCCGGAATTTCCAATAACACTATTACAGGAACACCCTGATGCATTACTTACAGCAACGGTAGAGACAAGCAGACACCCCATCAGCGAGCATCCTGAGTGGGATTTTGGTTTGTAGATTTGATGCAATAAACTCATTTACTCATATTGATAAAAATGGTAATTGAAAGTTTATCATGAGCAACACAGCCTTGAATATTCCTCATGAAAATCGTAAGTATAAAGCTTTGATAGGTACTGGCGGAATAGGTTCAGGCTCCCTTTTTTTGATTAAAGGTAATCACACTCTTGGAAGAGAAGAAAGCCGGAGCGGCAAATATCTTGATGCAAGAGACTATTGCAAATTGCACATAATTGCTCATAATGTAAAAGTATTGCTCGGATCTGACTTCCCGGTTTTCCCGGTTGGAAAGATAGGGTATGATGATATAGGCCGCTCGTTATATCGAGAAATGGAACTGGCAGGGCTGAATATGGAATATGTCGGGTTTTCAGAGAAGGACAGGACCTTATTTGGTTTTTGTTTTCTTTATCCAGACGGTACGGGAGGTAATCTGACAACTGAGGAATCAGCCTGCAACAGAGTGGATGCTTCATATATTGAAAAAACTATCCCGTTTTTCTCTAAATACGCAGGTAATTTTCTTTCCCTCTCAGCCCCTGAGGTTCCACTCAGCGGACGGAGGAAATTGCTTGAGCTTACAAGGGAATACGGGGGCTATAGCGTTGCCTCATTCACCTCAGGAGAGATGGCAGAGGCGGAAGAGATGAAAATGTTAAAACTGATTGATCTTATAGCTATTAATATAGATGAAGCTGCGGCTCTTTGCTGTATGAATGCTGATCCGGTAAGACCAGAATCAACAGTGCAAAAAGCGATTTCCAAAATGATGGAGTTCAATCCAACCGTATCTCTTTCTGTCACTGCCGGAAAACAGGGAAGCTGGTCGTGGGATGGGCACAAATTGTCCCATGTACCGATTTTCCCTGTTGAGGAGAAAAGTACTGCAGGAGCAGGAGACGCTCACCTTGCAGGAGTTATTGCAGGATTGACTGCAGGATTTGAACTACATCAGGCTCAGGTGCTTGGGAATCTGGCCGGAGCATTCTCGGCAACTTCACAGCATACAATACATCCGGAAATGAGCGGAAGAAAGCTGAAGGAATTTGCCATGAAGCATTCAACCTCTGTTGACCCCGGGCTATTAAACCTGTTATAAATTGAATTGATGAGTTTCCTTGTCTTTTAATATATTGTCTATACATGATATCTGAGAAAATATGAGGATTAATTACATAAGTATATTGAAGAAATCATTGATATTAAATACTTTAATGATTTTGATTGTTGCCTGCCGAAATGATTCGCCGACAGGTGAAAGGTTAAAGTGGGAACATTTCTCAAGTGCAAATGGAGATTTTGCAGCCCCAGGTATAGCTGAACAGGCTGCCTTACTTTTACTAGATATCGATAAAGACGGAAAGGATGAAATTTTTGTTGCAGGCTGGGGGGATACCAGTGTAGTATGGTACAGGCAGAAAGGCAAAACATGGGAGCGCTGTTTACTTGACAGAAGCAATAGTCACTCTATCGGAGGAAGTTTTTGTGACCTGGACGGTGACGGTGACATTGATGTTTTATTCGGGGGTGCATGGAAGAGCAATGAAATATGGTGGTGGGAAAATCCCTATCCTGATTATGATCCGCAGAAACAATGGAAAAAGCATACTATCAGAGATACAGGTCAAAACGGGTATCACAATCAGATATTTGGCGATTTCGATGGGGATGGTAAGCCTGAACTCGTAGTATGGAACAAACGTGCGGGGAAGTTATTGCTGGCTAAAATTCCTGATGATCCCAAAGATAAAAATGCCTGGGAATTTAATGAAATATTGACATGGGATGGTCAGTTGAATTATGAAGGGCTGGCAAAGTGTGATATTAATATGGATGGAAAAGAGGATATTGTTGGAGGCGGATTTTGGTTTGAACACAAAACAGGTATTGATTATACAGCCCGGAAGATAGATGATTATGGTGAATCCAGTTCTGCAGCCGGAGACCTGATCAAGGGTGGCAGGCCCGAAGTAGTCCTTAGTTCAGCAGACGGGGTGGGACCATTAAATTTGTACCAGTGGAAAAACGAAAAGTGGGAGAAGACAACTCTGATTGAAGAAGTAATACACGGCCATACTCTTCAGGTAATTGATATAGATGGAGATGGGAGTCTGGATATTTTTTGTGCTGAGATGGCAGAATGGGCCGGGGGGAATAATCCGGGATCAAAAACCTGGATTTTGTACGGTGATGGTAATGGTAAATTTACTATAAAAATATTAAGCAGCCTCAGTGGTATTGGTAATCATGAATCACGGATTGGAGATCTTAATGGAGATGGTCGTCCTGATATAATTCAGAAACCATTTATGAAGGGGATACCCCGCATGGACATTTGGTTAAATAAGGGTTCTAATTAATTTATACAAATTAAGAAATTATGAAAACAACAATCTATGCCAGACTTTCGCTAATGATGTTTTTGGAATACTTTATCTGGGGTGTATGGTATGTAACAATGGGAACATATTTAACCAAAATAGGCTTCCAGGGTACAGCCATAGGTAGTGCATATAGTACAATTGCCTGGGCTGCAGTTATTTCTGCATTTTTTGTGAGTCTTGTTGCGGACAAATTCTTTGCGGCAGAGAAGATTACCGGAGTTTTGCACATTTTGGGCGGATTACTGATGTATCTTGTAACGACCATAAAGGATCCGGTTCTTTTTTTCTGGGTATTGCTTGCTTATGCTCTTTGCTACATGCCTACCATTGCCCTTACAACCGCAATAGGGCTGCATCATTGTACCGATCCGGGAAAACAATATCCGGGAATCCGTGTGCTTGGTACCTTAGGGTGGATTGCTGCAGGACTGACCATAGGTTTCCTTAAGATAGAGGGTGGACCTCTGCCTATGTACCTGGCAGCATTATTTTCAGTGATCTTGGGATTATATAGCTTTACTCTGCCTCATACCCCACCGAAATCGCAGGGGAAGACTCTTACAATAAAAGAAATCCTTGGCGCTGATGCTCTGAAACTCATGAAAGACAGATCTTTCGCTATTCTGTCTATCAGCGCCTTATTGATAACCCTGCCATTTGCCATGTACCATCCTTTTACCAATATGTATCTGAATGAGATAGGTGTTGAAAATGCAGCCGGAAAAATGACTCTGGCACAAATGTCGGAAGTAGTATTTATGTTAATGATACCTTTCCTGTTTGTAAGGCTGGGTATCAAAAAATTGCTGCTTGTGGGTATGATTGCCTGGGTAGTTCGTTATGTTCTATTCATGTATGGCAACAATGATACCCTTATTGCTTTTCTTTATATCGGTATTCTTCTGCATGGAGTCTGTTATGACTTCTTTTATGTAACGGCTCAGATTTACATGGATAAAAAAGCTCCCCAGGATTTAAGGGCCAGTGTACAGGGGTTCTTTACACTTCTTACCTATGGTGTAGGCTGGCTTATTGGTTCATATCTGAACGGAATCATACTTCAGACATACCAGATTACTGATGAAACATCAAAAGTAGTAGGCCACTACTGGAAAAATGTAATGTTCGTACCTGCAATGATTGCTCTGGTGGTTGCAATACTTTTCACAATATTCTTTACGAACAAAAAAGAGAATATTGATATATCGGACAAGCGGTTATTATGAAATATTTATTACTCATTTTATCCTTTTATCAATAGGTGTAACCATTCAAAAATGGATAATACAATTAATAGGGAAACTGTTTTGTATAAGAATCTTTAATCTATAATTAAAATAAAAACATTATGAAAGTATTTTTTAATTTTTCATTTGTAATTGCTATCATACTATCGATCAGCTGCAGTAATGAAAAACCTCAGTTTACTGAAAAGATAATTGATGATCAGGCGCCTTCAAATCTCTGGATGAAATCTACCGGAGATGTAAACATGGATGGCAAAACCGACATTCTGGTTGGAGGCTGGCAAAAAGGGGGTATGGTTGCTTACCTTGCTCCTGACTGGAGAAAAATAGTTATAAATGATTCATTAAAGATATCTACTGATGCAGAAGTCAGTGATGTTAATAATGACAAGATCAACGACATAGTGGCAGTAGTTAATAAGGCTATAGTATGGTTCGAAGGGCCTGACTGGAAATTACATTTGATCGATTCTATTACAGGACATGATGTGGAAGTATATGATTTTGATAATGATGTCTTAATTGACGTTATATCGAGAAATCAAGGGGCATTTGGTACTCTGGGAGGCCATACACTTTACTTCTATAATCAAAAACCTTTGGGAACATGGACAAGATATCAGAAAGAAATACTTGACGGGGAAGGAATAAAGATGGCAGACATCAATCTTGATAAAAAAATGGATATAGTGACCAACGGATACTGGTTTGAAAATGCTGGGAATATGGCTGAGTGGACCGGGCATAAATTCACAGATACATGGGAGTGGGTTAATGTTGCAATCGACGTTGCCGATATTAACAATGACGGACGGCCCGATATTTTGTATTCTCCATCTGAATTGAGAGGTGACTATTATCGCATTTCATGGTTTGAAGCTCCGAAAGATCCTGCATCGATCTGGAAGGAACATATTGTGGCTGATTCGGTTGAAACAGTCTTACATTCGATTGGGGCAGCTGATTTTGATCTGGATGGGAAAATTGACATTGTTGTAGCTGAGATGCAGCAGGGTGTTGATCCGGATGAGGTAGCTGTATATTATAACCGGGGTAAAAACAAATGGGAAAAACAGGTGATAAGCACGGGAGGATCACACAGCATGCGCCTGTATGATTTTGATGGAGACGGCGATATCGATATTCTCGGGGCGAACTTTGCCGGGAATATTGTAAAAATGTGGGTGAATGAATTGAAATAATGAGTTTTACTATTATAAATAACTAAAATCAATAGATCTATGAAACTAAGTTTAGATGTTATCGGGTATGGAGGGTATTTCACAGCACCTGGTGAAAGCCTTTCACTTGAAGAAGCGGTAAAAAAGGCAGCAAAATTCGGTTACGATGCAGCCTGTATTTATGCTCACCGGCCTTTGGGATTTCCAATGGATATAAATTCCGAGAGAAGAAAAAAACTGGTGGACCTGTATAAAGAACTTGATCTGGAGATGGGAGCGGTGGTTTGTTGTACCAATTTTATGAAAGGGAACCACGTGTTACTTTATCCACAGGAGAAGGAAATTTTCTATGTAAAAGAATGCATTAAAATGGCTAAGGAGCTTGGTTCACCCATTGTGAGGGTTCTGTCAGCATTTTATGGATTTTTTCAGAATCCTCTTGCAGGGACCGGATATGGTTTTCCGGCATTTGAATCGCGTTCAAGAAGGGTTTCAAGGGGTGAAGACTGGCTTGAAGCATGGAGCGATGTAAGGGATGGCCTTTCCGAAGTCTCAAAGTATGCACAGGACAACGGTATCTTATTAGCACTTCAGACACACCCGGAGATACTGGGTAACAATGAAGAGACTATTGAAATACTGGAAGAAATAAACAATCCAAATCTGAAAGTCGGACTTGATTTACCATTGCTGGAATCGCAGGATCCTGATTTTATAAAAAACATAGTCCGGAAGATGAAGGATTATATGGTCTATTCACATACTATCTCTTTAGCTAAAAATCAAACTATTGGAGGCGCTCCGTATAGCTGGGAGGAAGTTGCTCCCGGTTCGGAAAAAGACCCGATGCAGTGGGAGGTATTTGTAAAGGCACTCAAAGAAAACAATTATACCGGATTACTATCAGCTGAAATATGTTCCCCGGTTGTCGTGAAAGGGCATAAACTTGGAACAATAAAAACAATTGATGAAAGGTATAATGAATCAATAGAATACCTGAAAGGCCTGCTGAAAAAATACAACTGCTATACCGGCCATAAGTAAGATCGCGCCTGAAAAAGGCCCGGAAAAGAAAGACCTGTTTATTAACTTTTATTCTCCAAAAAATGAAATTAATAAGTTCTTATTCCAGATTTTTAAACAGGTCTTTATTCTTGTTTTTGTTTCTTTTGTGGTCGTGCTCCGGGCAGTTAAACAAAAAGCCAGGTAAGGCAGAGGTATTGCCCATAACATGGGAACATCTGTCAAGTAAAAATGGTGACATACCTGCTCCCGGACCATCCAATCAGCAGACTGCCAGTCTGATACTGGATGTTGATAAAAATGGTATAAATGATTTCATAATAGGGGCAAGAAAAGCAGCACCTGCGTTATTGTGGTATCGCCGGCTGCCTGATGGCTGGGAGAAGTATGTAATTGAACCGGAATTACTGGCAGTAGAGGCAGGAGGGGCATTTCATGATATAGACGGTGATGGCGATTTTGATATCCTGTTTGGCGGCGATACCTCGTCAAATGAAGTATGGTGGTGGGAAAACCCTTATCCTGATTACAGTTCTGATCGTCCATGGAAGCGAAGAACGGTTAAGAATACTGGTGGGAAAAAACATCATGATCAGATTTTCGGTGATTTCGATGGTGACGGGAAAACAGAATTGGTTTTCTGGAACCAGGGAGACAAGGCTTTATGTTTTGCAGAAATCCCGGAAGATCCGAGTTCTGAAACACTCTGGTCTTATAAAAAAATATTTACATGGGAGGAAAAAATTCAGTATGAAGGATTCTCAAAAAGTGATATTGATGGGGATAACCTTTTAGACATTATCGGAGGAGGAATGTGGTTTAAATATCAGGATGACAATACATTTAAAGCCATAACCATCGATAAGGATATGTTTTTTACCCGTTCAGCCTCAGGTCAGATAAAGGAAGGCGGGAGCGCTGAAGTGGTATTGTCTCCCGGAGATGCAAAAGGTCCGATCAGATGGTATGAAGCAGTGGGAGCCCCTTTGATCTCAGAATCCTGGATTGCCCATGAACTTTTGGATTCAATGGTTGTCCATGGACATAGCCTGCAGATAGAAGATATTAATGCTGATGGATTCCCGGACATATTCAACGCAGAGATGCATACACCCGGTCATAAGGAAGATGCTTCATGCAGGATATTTTATGGTGACGGGAAAGGGAACTTTACTTTATCGGTTGTTTCAACAGGTATTGGCAATCATGAATCCAGGATTGCCGACCTTGACGGGGACGGGGACCTGGATATTTTAACAAAGCCTTATACCTGGGATACTCCCAGGCTTGATGTCTGGTTAAATAATGGCACAAAAAAATCAGAAGCAGCGCTCCCTCTGAATAAGTGGAAAAGAATACTGATTGAAGAAGAGTTACCTTACCGGGCAATATATATAACTGCAGCTGATGTGGACGGGGATGACCAATCAGATATTGTTGCCGGAGGCTGGTGGTATAAGAATCCGGGCAGTGCAGGCGGAGAATGGAAAAGAAATACTATCAGCGCCCCATTGAATAATATGGCGGTTGTTTTTGATTTTGACAGTGACGGAGATACTGATATACTGGGAACTAAGGGAGAAGGTGCAACTGCAAACTCCGAATTTGTATGGGCCAGAAATGACGGGAAAGGCAATTTCGAAATTCTGGATAATATACCTGCTGCGGAAGGCGATTTTCTTCAGGGAGTAGCGGTTGCCCGATTTTCAGCTGGTGGACCCATTGAGGTGGCGCTTTCCTGGCATAAAGCAAATTTCGGGATACAGATGTTCACAGTTCCTGAAGATCCTGTTAAAGAAACCTGGAAATGGAGAAGAATATCAGAGTTTTCACAGGATGAAGATCTGAGCGCAGACGATATCAATAATGATGGTTTCATTGACTTGTATCTGGGAACAAGCTGGCTACAGAGTCCGGGGAATGGATCAGACCAGTGGAAGCTCCACGTAATTGGTAAGGAGACTACAGGTCTCGCCGACAGGAATGCTTTATATGATTTTACCGGAGATGGATATATAGATGCTGTTGTAGGCCTTGAATTCGGAACGGATATCCTTTTGTTCAGCTCACAAGGAGATCCAACAGTTCCCTGGCCGAGGAGAATCATAGCTGAAGACGTAGGCGGAGGATTCAGCATGGATGCTGCTGATATGAATGGTGATAAAAAGATTGACGTAATCTTAGGCGAACACAGGGCAAAACCTTCCAACAGACTGATAATATATGAAAATCTCGGCGGTATAAACTGGAAACCGCATATAATTGATAATGGACTCAACACAAAGATCGACCATCATGATGGAACCCAGGCTTTTGATATGGATAATGATGGAGATATGGACATAATTTCGATAGGATGGTATAATCCTAAAATATGGTTGTACGAAAATATGTCAATTGATCGGAATCCTTAATTTATCAGGTAACCTGAACATTATGGGGCATTTAAAAAAGTATTTAAGTTTTACTTTATCAGCAGTAGCTCTGTTTGCCTGTAAGAATCTTGAAAAGAATGAACAACCAAATGTCATTATTCTGATGACAGATGATCAGGGATATGGCGATTTTTCAGTTTTTGGGAACCCTGTTGTAAAAACACCTAATCTCGACCACCTTCATGATGAAAGTATAAGATTTACAGATTTTCATGTGGCACCGGCAAGTGTCCCCACGCTAAGTCAGATGTTAACCTGGTTTGATGCCTACTATGTTTATATAAATAAACTGCCTTGATAGTTACCGGTTTAAAACATTATTAAATTCATCAGGTAGTTGAAATTCTGATGTGACGAAAATGTACGAAGAGATTTAAATAATATTAATCCCAGGCAATCATGAAGATTTCTGCTCTATTGATCTTTTTACTTATAGTTTTTGGTTACTCACATAATCCTTTAATCCGGGCTTCTCATATAAATAAAACCTATGATGTGAGTATCACAACCGGTGAAGGACGGCAAATATCCAAACCTCCTGAATTTTTATTTCATTACATTGAAAAAGATGCTTACTGGATCACCTCCGCCCAACAGACTACTCTATCAGATATTGATAATGATGGTGATCTGGATTTCACAACAGGGAACGTGCATCAGAATCCAAGTCTTTTCTGGTATGAATACATTGCTCCTGATAAATGGACAAAGCATGTAATCGGGAGTGATGACGATTTCTATGGTGGAGCTGTTTCATTGGATGTAAATAGTGATGGTAGAACCGATATCATATCATCAGAATACTTATTTATAAATAAAAGAGGAACTATGAAGCCATATGGTATTGGATGGGATAAATACTTCATAGGCACAGGAGATCCTTCCTGCCACTGTATGGTAAAGGCAGATTTAAATCAGGACGGGAAAATGGATATAATAACTAACAGTGGGAATAAAGGAGGAGAAGGATTGTGCTGGTATGAAATGAGTGATGATCCTTTAAAACCATGGGTCAGACATGAAATTGGAGGTGAGGTATATTTTGCACATGGAGCATTGGACCCTATGCCTGTGGGGGATTTAGACGGCGACGGCGACCTTGATGTTGCTGCAGCAGGATCATGGTTTGAAAATTTAGATGGCAAGGCGGTCAAATGGAAAGAACACCATCATGGGTTTATCGGGCAGGAAGGTCCATGGGGGATGGCAGTTAAAACACATGTGGTTGACCTGGATGGCGATGGGGATATAGACATAGTTCAGGCCGAATGTGACCTTCGTGAAGAGTTGGCTGGATTAGGCTGGCTGGAGAATGATGGGAAAGGGAATTTTAAGCTTCACTGGATAGTATCCAGAGAATATAACCACGATTATCACAGTATGGTAGTATTTGACTATGACAATGATGGGGATCGGGATATTCTGGCTGGTAATGGCCCCCTGTCTAAGGGGAAAAGAACTTTCATCTATGAGAACCTGGCAGGGCCAGGAAACAAAGTAAAATCATCGGACTGGAAAGAGCATGTTATTCTGGAAGGTTTTGTCTCACATGATGCAGTGACAGGTGATGTTGATGGGGATGGTGATATAGATATATTATCAAAAGAATGGACCAGTGGATCAGTATATTATCTGGAAAATAAATTAAATAAATAAAAGCGGTCAATTATGGAAAATATTAAAATGTTCTTAAGATCTGTTATAAAAGCCGGGATTTTCAAGGCATTACTGTCAATCATTCTGATAGGATTGCTCTCATGCCAGGGAAATATTTCACAGAAAAATTCAGCAGAAGAGACAACAAGCCGAAGTATTGACACAACCATGTTCCGACATCATTTCATAGCCACCGATCTTCCGGGAGATGCAAAATGGGGGTATGGGGTATCATTATTTGCAGATATTGATAATGATGGTGATCCTGATTATGTTACATGTGTTCTTCAGGACAGTATTTACTGGTTTGAAAACAATGTCAATGTTAATGGCGAATGGGCCAGGCATACCGTTGGAAAGATTTTAACTTCGCAGCTGGGAAGTGCCATCATGGATATAGATGGCGATGGATGGCTGGATGTCATTACAGGGACAACCTGGTATCAAAATCCCCGGAATCCGCGCGAATCCCTGTTTAAAAAAATTGTGTATGACAGCAAAATAGGAGTAATGCACGATGTTGTTACTGCCGATGTAAATGGTGATGGAAAGACAGATATCGTTGTTACAGGAGATAAGGATGGTTGTTTCTGGTATGAAATTCCAGGCGATCCATTAAAAGAGTCAAACTGGAACAGGCATCTGATTACAATGGATGTGCTTGTAGAAAAAGACGGAATTCATGGGGGATTTTTTCCTGCAGGAATTAGTGATCTGGATGGAGACGGCGATGCGGATATAGTATTGCCCGACAGGTGGTTAGAAAACAGGAACCAGGGGAAGGAATGGATTAAACATCCACTTCCTTTTGCAAGAAAAAGAGGTCCATGGGGCCTTTCTTCGCGAAGCTGGATTGTAGATTTAGACAAAGATGGCTTTGCGGATATTGTTATGTCGGATTGTGATCAGAAAGGGTCAGAAGTAGCATGGTTAGAAAACGATGGCCAGCATCCTCCCTCATTTAAACCACATTTTTTGAAACAGGAGGCAACAGGTATACGCGGATCTTTTCATTCGCTGGCAGTTGCTGATTTCAACGGGGACGGTAATCCTGATATTTTTGTTGTGGACCAGGAAGATCCCAGTATCTTACCATCAGGTGCCGGGCCCAGGTGGTTTATCTGGAAAAATATGGGAACGGAGGAAATTACTTTTAAGGAGCGGGTGATCTTTGACGGCGGATTAGGAGGACATGATGCAAGGGTTGGTGACATGGACGGGGATGGAGACCTGGATATCATTTCAAAAATATGGAACCGCTGGCCCGAAAATTCAAATGGTGGCAGAGAGCATGTAGACTGGCTTGAAAACCTGCTGATAAAATAACCTGATATTTTATATCGTAACCGGCTGAAATATTATCTATTAAACTAATTTATTACGATGAGAAAAATGATTTTGATTTCTATTATCCTACCGGGAATGCTAATGCTTTCCTGCAACAGGATAACAATTGAAGATGCAACCTGGGAAAACAGACCACATTTCCGGATCGAAACCAAAACAGCAACCTATTTTTTTGATAAGGCAGGAGGTGGATTTTCAAGAGTGATCGATACCGATGATGTAGACTGGGTGAATTTCAATGGAGATGTTACTGCAGAAGTTCCCACAGGTGCTGCAGGAAGCTACAGGGGAATCCCCAATATGGTTTACCGTTTTGATGATGGAGGAGCTGGTCATCCTGGTTTTGATCAATGCATAAGTGAAAAGGAAGGTGAGAATATTATCCGCACACGAAGCAAGAGAGGGAAATGGCAATGGTCCTGGACGTTCTATTATGACCATGCCAGTATGACTTTGGAGAAAACAGATCCTGATCGCACCTTCTGGTTCCTTTATGAGGGACCTGTTGCAGGTAGCTTTAAACCTGAGAGAAAGTATTGGGGAACGGATCTTGGAGGACCCAGGTTTGAGACTCCTTCATTAAATCGCGGTGAAAATATCGTAGGAAACTGGCAATGGGTATATTTTGGAGATAAAGAGACTGACAGGATTTTCTATGTAGCACAAAATCCAAAAGATACGCTGAATGATTTTTTTGCTTATATGGGAAACACAAAAGAGGGTAATAGCTCTCCTGATGGAATGATTGTGTTTGGTTTCTCGAGAGATAAAGGAACTGTAGCCCTGGAACAAAAGAGTGATGTTAATTATAAGATTGGGTTTTTAGAGAGGAAGATAACATCGAGGGAAGATCATGATTGGGCAACTAAGCAAATAGAGAGTATTTTAAATGGTAATTAGTAAAAAATAAAGCTATTCAATTCGAAATGGCGATCCTGCCAATGGCCATAAAAAAGATGATCCTGCCTCCATGAAATACTGGTCGCGTGAATATCAGCCCGGATGAGAACCCGAAGTCTGACAGGCAGGACTTGTCCCGGATAATTTACCCTGGATCTCTCTCTATTGATCATTGGTGTGATAACTATTGTAATGGTGCTTGTTATAGCTTTAGCCAGAATACCCAAAGTTGATTAAAAAGAAGATGAGCGCATCGGGAATAAGAGCAGTTTAATAAACCTTTTTAAAAGAAAAATATTCAAATTAATGACAGATACCGACAATTTTTTTTAAAGATTAGTTAAATTTCTATTAATAAACTGGTTGTAAAATATATTTCAAAATAAGTGATAATTTCGTTTGATTTATTAAAATAAGTAATAATTTTGTATCAGGTTAGAGCGTTAACGCTCTATGATAAATAATACTAATTTGAAAAGTTATGCTGGAAACAGGAAACCCAAAATATCTGACAATTCTGAATATGATTATTGATCGTATTAAGAATAATGAGTTGGTCCCGGGATCAAAAGTACCCTCTGAAAATGAAATTATTAAAGAGTATAATGTGAGCAATACAACCGCCAGGAAAGTCCTTCAGGAGATTGAGTTTGCCGGCTGGGCCGTAAAGGTCAGAGGGAAAGGGACTTATGTGAATAATTTTGTTATAGACAGATCAGCTGCAAAGATATTAAGCTTTACAAAAAATATGATTGAACAGGGATTAACTCCTTCAACTTTAGTACTGGATTCCGAAATTATTGATAAGGACTGGTTAATCACTGTCTCAGGAAAGCTATATTCTGTTCCGGGTCCTATTTATAAACTAAGACGCTTAAGGCTGGCAAATGATATCCCTATGATGCATGAAACGCGTTTTATTTCACTTAGCTGTTGCCCGGAAATATATGAGCATGATCTGCAAGGTTCATTGTACAGGATATATAGTGAGAAATACCACCGGATTATTGAAAAAATAGAACAGGATTTAAGTGCAATAAAGCTTGATGAGTATTCGAAAGAAAAGCTTGGAATTAAGAATGAAACAGTAGGTTTAAAAGTGGAAGGTGTTACTTTTTGTGATGGAGAGTTGATTCTGGAAGCTGAGGAATCTATTTACAGAGGAGATAAATATAAGTTCTCGGTACAGGCTGTACCCTGAAAAATGATCATAGAATAAACAAAACTAAGAAACTAAGGTGAAGAAATACACAAAAGATTTTTTAATTTCTCTTTATACGACAATGTATAAAATAAGAAATTTTGAGGAGCAGGCAATAAAACTTTACAGAGATGGCCTTATCAGGGGCTATTTCCATCCTTACCTGGGCGAAGAGGCAATTGCAACAGGTGTCTGCGCTGCTATGGACAGTCATGACTATATTACAAGTACCCATCGCGGGCATGGACATTGCCTTGCCTGGGGAGCAGATCTGAAGCGTATGTTTTCAGAGGTGCTTGGCAGGGAAAACGGTTATTGCAAGGGACTGGGTGGGTCGATGCATATCGCTGATTACACTAAGAATAATCTGGGAGCCAACGGAATTGTAGGTTCAGGTGTTCCAATTGCAGTAGGGGCGGCTCTGGGTATCTCAATCCGAAATGAGAAGCATATGGTTTCAACTTTTATCTCTGACGGAGGTTCTGGTATCGGTTCATTTCTTGAAGGCCTTAACCTTGCTTCTGCCTGGAAGTTGCCTGTTCTTTTTGTAATTGAAAACAATCAATATGCGGTTTCAACCCCAATAGAAGAATCAACAGGTGAAACGGAATTATATAAAAGGGGGATTGGTTTTGGAGTGGAAAGCATTCGGATTGACGGCAACGATGTTATAGAAGTTTATAAAACCGCCAAATCATTTGCCGACCGCTGTAAAAATGGACAGGGACCATTCCTTATGGAATGTATTACCTTCAGAAAGAGCGGTCATCATGTCAACGATCCCGGTCTTTATCTGCCAAAAGAAAAGCTGGAACATTTCAAATTGCATGATCCGTTGATAATAGGCAAAAAGCATCTGACTTCATCGGCCGGGTTATCAGAGGCTGAAATCTCGGAAATAGAAAAGCAAGCTATGGCTGAGATTATGGAAGCTATCGATTTTGCAGTAAAAAGTCCGGAGATGTCGGAAGAAAAATTCTTAAAATTTGTGGAGGAATATTAGATGGTTAAAGATGTCTTGATTGAAAAACGCGAAATAATGTATCGCGACGCATTGAATGAAGCGCTAAAAGAAGAGATGGCCCGTGATGATAAGGTTTTCATTATGGGTGAAGGTATTGCGCAAAGGGGAGGTTCATATAAAGTTACAGTGGGTTTGCTTGAGCAATTTGGCAAAAAAAGGGTCTTTGACACTCCGATTTCAGAGAATGGATTTACAGGTGCCGGGATTGGTGCAGCCCTTACAGGTATGCGCCCTGTTGTAGAAATACTTTTTATAGATTTCACAATGTTGATCCTTGACCAGCTTATAAATCAGGCCGCAAAATTTCGGTTTATGTCGGGCGATACAGCCAGCGTTCCGTTGGTCCTTCGTACACAGGGAGGTGTTGGTAATGGCCTGGCAGCTCAGCATTCACAAAGTCTTGAAGCTCTTTTTTATCATATTCCGGGTTTAAAGGTTGTAATGCCTTCCACTCCATATGATGCAAAAGGATTGCTGAAGGCTGCCATTCGCTGCGATGACCCTGTGATCTTTATCGAGCACAAGTTATTGTATATGAATAAAGGAGAAGTTCCTGGGGGTGAGTATATTATTCCTCTGGGCCAGGCTGATATCAAGAGAACAGGTACGGATCTGACAATTATTGCATGGTCAGGAATGGTACCAAAAGTAATGCAGGCTGCAGAAATACTGGCTAAAGAAGGCATTAGTGCTGAGGTGGTTGATCCGCGTTCACTGGTCCCTCTGGATAAAATGACTATAATAAATTCAGTTAAGAAAACTGAACATGTTTTAATTGTTCAGGAAGCTGCACGCAGAGGTGGTGTTGGTTCGGACATCTCATCAATCATCCAGGAAGAGGCCTTCGATTATATCGATTCTCCTGTAAAGATATTGGGTGGATTAAATACACCTTGCCCATTTAACTTGAATCTTGAAAAAGTGGTAATTCCGCAGGTGGAGGATATCATAAGAGCCGCAAAGGAAGTTATATACGCAGTATAAATAGTAATAATTTAATAGGAAAAATATGCCTCTAGTTAGTATGACAGAAATGTTAATAAAAGCACGGAAGGGCAGATATGCTGTTGGAGCTTTTAATATCCTGGATTATAACTCTATAAAAGCTGTTGTTGAAACTGCTGACGAGTTGCAATCTCCGGTTATTGTTCAGACATCTGAGAAAACAGTTCTTTTCTGGGGATTTAAACCGATTATAACCTGGATAAATGAGCTATCCTCTCGCACTGCTGTACCTGTAGCAATTCATCTTGATCATTGCAAAGATCTAAGTATAATAAAGAATTGTATCGATGCAGGTTGGTCATCTGTAATGATTGATGCATCTTCCAAACCTTTGGAGGAAAATATTGCTCTCAGCCAGGAGGTGGTGAAAATGGCCAAACCTTTCGGGATAAGCGTCGAAGCTGAACTAGGTGAAATTGGCGGCGTTGAAGATGACATTTCGATAGATGAGGAAAATGCCCATCTGGCCGGAGTGAAACAGGCAAAAATATTCCTTGAGAAAGTAAAAGTCGATTGCTTTGCCCCCGCAATAGGAACTGCCCATGGCATTTATAAGGGAGAACCCAAAATTGCATTCGACCGTTTAAAAGAAATCAGCCAGTTATCAGATACTCCGCTTGCCCTTCATGGCGGAACAGGTTTATCAGAAGATATTTTTAAAAAGTGTATTTCATTGGGGTGCTCTAAAATTAATATATCAACTCAGCTGAAATATGCCTTTATCGATGGATTTCTGAATTATTATCAATCTAAGCCAACCGAATATAATCCACTTACGGTACTTAAAGCTCAGTATATTTCTTTAAAACAGGCAGTAGCTGAAAACATCCTGTTGTTTGGAAGTAATATGAAAGCTAAATAAATAAGATTATGGTCACAGCAATAAAAATGCCTCAGGTAGGGCAGGATATTGAGTTTGCAAGGATACTCGAATGGAATGTCACAGAAGGAGATGAAGTTAAAGAAGGAAGTATCCTTGCTACAGTCGAATCTGACAAAGCGAGTTTCGAGGTCATTGCTCCTGAAGCAGGATTTGTTCTACAATTATTATTTAATGAAGGTGACGAGGCAGCTGTTTTTAAACCCATTGCTTATATTGGACAAAAAGGTGAAACCATTCCTGATAAAAAAGATAAAATAGAAACGTTCACGGAAGAAGTATTAAAAAAAGAAAAGAATATAACAATAAATGAGAATACAGGCGTTCGTAAATCTCTTATTTCAAGCCCCTCTGCCAGAAGAATAGCCAAAGAAAGAAATCTCGAACTTTCAGAAATAATTGGCTCTGGACCTAATGGCCGGATTATTAAAAAAGATGTTGAAGCTTATCTTGAGCTTGCTAAATCAGAAAAGAAAGTTACACCTGTTGCAAAAAAAATTGCTGAGGATACCGGGTTAACTTTTAATTCCATAGACGGGAGTGGATATGGAGGACGGATAATGAAAAAAGATGTTATATCATCCATAAGTCCTCTTAAATCGACTATTTTAAAAGAAATCCCAGGTGACCAGGTAGTTCTTTTTAATAAAGCCAGAAAACGGATAGCTGAGCGTCTGAGCTTCAGCAAACTGTCCATCCCACATTATTATATTTTCTCTGAAGTGGATATTACATCTGTTTTAAACTGGAGACGAACTACGAATTCAAAACTGGGTATTAAAATCTCCATAACCGATATCATTATTAAATCTACTGCAGAGGCTTTAAAAAGATTCCCTGAATTAAACTCGTGGGTTGATGATGAAAAAACTTTGCTCAAACCGGAAATTAATATTGGAATTGCAGTATCGACATTAAACGGGTTGCTGGTAGCTGTTATTCCTGACACTGACAGGTTAAATCTTATTGAAATCAATAAACAATCGCGTAAAAATGCGGAAGATGCCAGACAAGGAATAATCCATATTACCAACCCCGGAACTTTTACTATTAGTAATTTGGGAATGTATGGCATAAGCAGTTTTCTCCCGATTATAAATCCTCCGGAATGTGCTATTCTGAGTGTAGGTGCTGTTGAAAAAAAGGTGGTACCTAAAGAAAAAGAAATTGTAATTATTGATAGTCTTACTTTAGGGTTGGCCTGCGATCATCGAGCAGTTGATGGCGCAAAAGCGGCAGAATTTTTAAATTTCTTAAAAGGAATTATTGAAAACTTTTCAAGCTAATAAAAAATGGGAATGAAAATGGAAGCGCTGATCTTTGATTGTGACGGAGTATTAGTTGATACGGAACGAGACGGGCATCGTGTTGCTTTTAATATGGCTTTTACCCATAAGAATATTAATGTAAAATGGAGCATTGAGGAGTATAAAGAACTGCTGAAAGTTGCTGGAGGCAAAGAAAGGATGAAGTATTACTTCGATGAGAAAGGATGGCCTGAGCAGTATAATGATCGGGAACAGTTTATCCTTGATTTGCACGAGCGGAAAACGCAGTTTTTTATGCAACTGATTGAGACAGGTACCTTGCCCCTGCGGCCCGGAATCAAGCGATTAATTGATGAAGCCATAGAAAATAAAATCAAGCTCGCAGTTTGCTCAACCTCCAATGAAAAAAGCGTTCGACTTATCGTTGAACTACTTCTGGGAAAAGAGAGAGCAACCCATTTTCAGGCTATATTAGCCGGGGATATTGTTTCAAGAAAAAAACCGGATCCTGAAATCTATAATTTATGTACGGAGAGGCTGATTATTAATCCCAAAAACTGCATAGTTGTAGAAGATAGCCGAAACGGTTTGATTGCGGCGAAAGCTGCCAATTTCAATTGCCTTATTACAACTAATGGTTATACAGCTGATGAAGATTTTATGGAAGCGGATATATTAGTAAATGAATTAGGCGATGAACCTGACATACAAATTACAATTGAGGATTTAATAATATTAATAAATAATAAAAACAGATAATATGAAAATATTTCTTGATACTGCAGATATTGAGTCGATCAAAAGAGCAAATGATACAGGACTCCTGGATGGGATAACCACTAATCCCAGCAAGATACTGGAATCCGGTAAGAAATTTCATGACGTAATAAAGGAGATTTGTAAAATTGTGAAGGGGCCTGTCAGTGCAGAAGCCGTTGCCATTAAAGCAGAGGATATTGTTAAGGAAGCTGTTATTATTGCCGGATTGGCACCCAATATTGCAATAAAGGTTCCTATGAACCCTGAAGGACTTAAAGCTTCCAGAATGCTTAAGGAAAAGAATATCATGGTAAATGTAACAATGGTATTTGCACCCGATCAGGTTTTGCTTGCATTGAAAACTGATCCGGCATTTGTGAGCATAGTAATAAGCCGACTTGATAAAATAGGCGGGGACGTAGTAGGACTGATGCATGATTCAGTCTTAATTAAGGAGAATTACGGTTTTAAAGGGGAAATACTGGCTGCAAGTATTAAAAACAGGGCTAATGTAATTGATTGCATGAGAGCAGGTGTTGATATTGTTTCTTTACCTGAACCTATTTTCTTCGATATGTTTAAACATCCTCAGACCGATCAGGGGTTGAGCGAATTTGATATTGCCTGGGACAAACTTAAAAATGCCGGATTAGTATAAACCTTTTCGATGAACAAAACCGGAAAATTTAAAATAGCAGCTTTTGGGGAGGTGCTATGGGATCTACTTCCAGATGAATCAATCCTGGGTGGGGCGCCTTTTAATTTTAGCTACCGGATTAATTCAATTGGTAATGAAGGTTTAATGATAAGTGCAATCGGGGATGATGCCCTTGGAGAAAAAGCACTTAAGGCTATTTCAGAATTGCAGATTTCAGATCAATATATTCAGATAAATCCGGGTTATCCAACCGGGACAGTGAATGTTTTTTTTGATGAATTCAAGAATCCCGATTATGAGATAATTAAAAATGTAGCATACGATTATGTAACATTTAATGAAAATCTAAAGACGTTGATGATGGAAGCTGATTGTATCTGTTTCGGTACGCTGGCTCAACGTAATTCTACTTCAGGAAAAACACTGCAAGAACTTTTAAAGCACTTTACCGGGAAATACCGTTTTTATGATCTGAATCTTCGTAAAGACTGTTTTTCAACAACAAATATAATCTCATCACTCAGAAATGCCGATATCCTTAAACTTAACAAGCAGGAAGCATTCAAATTAAATGATATGCTCAATTTAAGTAAAGAAGGATTAGTGGAAATCTCTTTGGAACTGATAAAGATTTATCAGCTTCAATTTTGTGTGATTACTCTGGAAGAATTCGGATCTTTAGCAGCTTCAATAAAAGGGGAATTGGTATATAATCCTGGTTTTAAGATAAAACTTGGCGATCCATTGGGAGCCGGTGACGCTTTTTCAGCAGGGTTTGTTGATGCTTTACTGAATGGAAAATCATTGAAGGAGGCCAGCGAATCAGGAAATCATCTGGGGGCGCTGGTTGCAACAAAAAAAGGGGCAACTCAGATGATTCCCCAGGAAGAATTGACCGGCATAGCGCTTAATAATGAAAGAATATTTGATCAGAATTACATAGATTATATAAATTAGGATACTTAACAATTAAAAAAAACGATAATGAAAACTACATTAATACCAGTTTATTTTGATCCGGGTCGGGATGAAAATTTTGACAAACATTTAGGTATTGTAAAAGATTTATTAAAGGATGATGCAGAATTTTTAGAGCCCCACGCCCTGGGTAGTAAATTGCCTGAAGCTGATGCAGTTATCTTCCCTCAGATGCTGGGGGAAGCTTACAACAGAATTGAGGCATTAAAAGCTATTTCGTTGCCAATAATGGTTATTACTTCTCAATTTGGCACTGTAAATATGTGGGACTGGGAAGTGGTACATTATTTAAGGATGAATGACATACATACTATCTGCCCTCCCAGCCTGGATGACACCAGGCTGGTTTGCAGAGCGCTGAAGGTCCGCAGGCTGTTGGCCCGGAGTAAATTTGTTGTATACCAGGACGATCCTGCAGGGCCAACCGGGCAGCAATCTGACATATTTAAGAGATTCTATTGGCTTGAGAAGGAGTCAGGCAAGAAGATGTTCGAGAAATATGGTATTAAGGTTGAACAACGCAGTTTTAAAGAGTTGGCTCAAAAGGCAAGTCAGATTAACGACAGTGAAGCTCAGGAAGTAATTGATGCATGGAAGTCGAATCACAAAAGCATTAAGGGTAAGCCATTACTCAGTGCCGTGAAACTGTATATGGAGATCAAAAAAGAATATGTTAAGGATGATAATATACTGGCGATGGGTCTCAACTGCCTGAATGAATCGAGGAGTTGTGATACAACGCCCTGCCTGGCATGGAATTTACTTTACCAGGAGGAAAAACTTGTGTGGGGTTGCGAGGCGGATACAATGGTCATGCTAACCGAAATACTTGCGGATAAAGTTTTGCAGGTACCATTTTTTATGACGAACCTTTATCCTTTCATAATGAAGCAGGCAGCTCTGGCACATGAGCGTATCCCATACTTCCCTGAAGTAGATGAGCCAGATAACCATATTCTGGCTGCCCACTGTGGCTATTTTGGTTTATTGCCGGAAGTTTTTTCTGATAAGTGGAATTTGCGGAAAAAAGTACTGGCTATGGTAAATGAAAACGCCACAATGATTGATGCCACAATGCCTGTCGGTCCTATTACCCTTATTAAATTCCAGCCTTATCTTAAAAAGATCTCACTATCCGAGGCAGAACTTACAGGTTATGTTCAGTACGAAAATTCCGATTGCCTGAACGGTGGTATAATTAAAGTAAAAGACGGGCAGAATTTCGTCGATAAAGTTGTTTCACACCACTATATTGTATTGGCAGGGCATCATAAATCAGCCATGAAGCTTATAGCCGGTATTTTTGATTATGAACTGGAAATTATCTAGAATTATTGACTGTTATGAGAAAGGAAATCAACATAGGAATCGTAGGTGCACAGTTTATGGGCAGGGCACATTCCAATGGCTGGTACGATGTGGCACAATTTTATGACCTCCCCTTTAAACCGGTAATGAGAGCTGCCTGTGACATTAATCCTGCGTCTGAAAAGGATTTTGCCCGGCGCATGGGATGGTTGTCTTTTGAATCCTCTTGGGAGACAATGGTTAACCGTAGTGATATCGATGTTATCGACATCTGTACTCCTAATAATTCTCATATGCCGATAGCAGTTGCAGCAGCCAGGGCAGGAAAGCATGTGATATGTGAAAAACCGGCAGCCATGAATGCAGGAGAAGCATTGCAAATGGCGGAAGCTGCTGAAAAAGCAGGGGTGAAGAACATGATTGCATATAACTACAGAAGAGTTCCGGCAATAGCGCTGGCAAAAAAAATGATATCTGAAGGTAAATTGGGTCAGATACATCATTTTAATGCAGTTTACTACCAGGACTGGTTAGTCGATCCGGATTTTCCCTGGGTTTGGCGGCATGATTCCAGGGTAGCAGGGTCAGGAGCTCATGGTGATATGAATGCACACACTGTTGACCTGGCCCGGTTTCTTGTAGGAGAGCTCGGATCAGTTTGCGGTGACGAGAGAGTATTTATAAGCAGCAGGAAAATTTCAGGTACTGACCGGTCAGGCGTGGTTACTGCTGATGATTCAACATCTTTTCTTGCCAGATTCACTAATGGGGCATCCGGAAATTTTGTCGCAACACGCTTTGCAACAGGGAAAAAGAACTTTCTGAGACTTGAGATATTCGGGAGCAGGGGCAGCCTTGTTTTTAACCTGGAGCGGCTGAATGAGCTTGAGTACTATTCAAGAGATGATAAATCGGGAGAACAGGGTTTCAGAAACATTTTGATAACTGAAAATGAACATCCATATATAAGAAAGTGGTGGCCACCCGGACATATAATTGGTTGGGAACATACTTTTATTCATGAGATTGGCGATTTTTTGATGGCCATTGCCAATAACGAAAAAATAACCCCTGATTTCAGTGATGGGTATAAGTGCCAGTTAGTGCTTGACGCAGTTCTGGAATCCTCTGAATCACGCAAATGGATAGATATATAAAAGCCGGAATAGAACCTGATAAAAGCAACATTAAATATGAAAACAATTAAAGGTCCTGCCATTTTTCTGGCCCAGTTTATACGCGATGAAGCTCCTTATAATACTCTTGATGGAATAACTTCATGGGTAGCTGATCTGGGATACAAAGGTGTTCAGATACCATCGTGGGATGATCACCTTATCGATCTGAAACTTGCTGCTACCTCTAAAACATATTGCGATGAATTAAGAGGCAAGGTTGAATCAAAAGGTTTGGAGATAGTTGAACTCGCAGCTTATTTGCAGGGTCAGGTGATTGCTATACACCCTGCCTACGAAACAATGTTTGATGCTTTTTATCCTAAGGGACTGACCACAAAAGCAAGGACCGAATGGGCAACTGACCAGCTTATTATGACCATTAAAGCATCTGCCAATTTTTATACAAAGAATATATCTGTTCTTTCCGGAGGATTTGCCTGGCATACAATGTATCCATGGCCTCAGCGACCGGATGGATTAATACAGGAAGCATTTAAGGAATTGGTGACCCGCTGGATGCCTGTATTAAATTTTGCCCGGGAGAATAATATAACAATCGGGTATGAACTGCACCCTGGTTCAGACCTGTTTGACGGAGCTACATACGAAATGTTCCTTGAAATGTCGGGAGATCACCCCTCTGCCTGCATTACTTACGATCCGAGTCATATGCTTCTTCAGCAGATGGACTATATCCGGTTTATTGATTTGTTTTCAGATAAGATCAAAGCATTTCATGTCAAAGATGCAGAGTTCAATCCAACCGGACGTGTAGGTGTTTACGGCGGATTTCAATCCTGGATAAAAAGAGCCGGTCGTTTTCGTTCTCTGGGTGACGGACAGGTCGATTTCAAACGGATATTTTCATTACTGACTGAAAGGAACTATGACGGCTGGGCAATCCTTGAGTGGGAAGATTGTATTAAAAGCCCTGAGCAAGGTGCTGCAGAAGGTGCTGGTTTTATAAGAAGCCAGATTATAAATTCAACAGAGGTATCTTTTGATGATTTTGCCGGAAACACTACTTCAACTGAACGGAACAGGAAGATCCTTGGAATATCGGATTAATTCAAAAGTAACAAACTCTATTTAAAACCCTTAAACTATGGATGAGAAATCAAGGAAAAGCCTTTTTCGCGCCTGCTTTTTTGCGCTGATGGCAACTTCATTCGGATTTATGCTGAGAGCGATGCTGATTACTGAATGGGGCGAGGAATTCAATCTGACAAAAACCCAGATGGGTGAAATAATGGGTGTTGGATTATGGCCCTTTGCAGTCTCGATAGTCCTGTTCAGTCTGATAATTGATAAGATCGGTTATGGCAGAGCAATGGCTATTGCATTTATTTGTCACATAAGCTCATTGGTTATTACTTTATTGGCGAATGGTTATTGGATGCTGTACATAGGCACTTTCATTTTTGCATTGGGAAACGGGACTATTGAAGCAACTATAAATCCTGCTGTTGCTACAATGTTTCCCAAAGAAAAAACTAAATGGATAAACAAGCTGCATGCAGGATGGCCTGCTGGTATGGTTGTTGGCGGAATTATAGCTATCGCATTGGGTGAATCAGTTAAGTGGCAGTACAAAATAGCAATAATTCTGATCCCGATGCTTACATATGGATTTCTGATGCTAAAGAAGAAGTTCCCTGTTCAGGAACGTGTTGCTGCAGGTGTTTCTTATAAGGATATGCTGAAGGAACTGGGAATACTGGGGGCTCTGATTATAGTTTCATTGATGGTTTTTGAAATCGGAAACTTTTTCAATCTCTTCAGAACAGTTGAAATAGTATTGATAATCCTTATTACAGGGGCATTTGGAATTTATGTCAGGTCGCTTGGCCAGCCGGTATTTATTGTTTTGTTATTAATTATGTTTCCATTAGCCACCACCGAGCTGGGAACCGACAGCTGGATCGTTGACCTTATGGCCGGTGAGATGAAGAGCCTCCAGTTACAACCCGGCTGGATTTTAGTCTATACAGCTTTGATAATGACCATTGCCCGCTTCTTTGCCGGGCCTGTCATAGAAAAACTGAAACCATCAGGACTACTGATTTTTAGTTCTGCAATCGCAGCAGCAGGTTTGTTCTTTCTTTCTTTGTCTACAGGTATCATGGTTTTTATAGCAGCCACTATTTATGGATTTGCTAAATCTTATCTCTGGCCTACAATGATAGGAATTGTCGGAGAGCGTTTTCCAAAAGGAGGTGCATTAACATTAAACGTTACTACCGGAGTTGGTATGATGGCAGTTGGAATTGTAGGAGCTGTTTTTCTTGGCTTTGCCCAGGATAAGGAGATAGAAAGAAGCATTGCTGACTATGACCGAATGAACAATACCAGTTTACAGGAAAAATATATCAGCGTCGAAAAGAACAGTATTTTCGGAACATACCAGACGCTTGATATTGCAAGTTTTGAGGTTGCGCCTGTTCAGGAACGCCAGATTATTGAATCTGGAATGTTTAAAGCAAAAAAAGGAGCCCTGAAACTCGTTGCTGTTCTGCCGGTAATTATGCTTATTTCCTTTATAGTTTTACTTCTTTATTTTAAGAAAAAGGGAGGATACAAACAGGTTGAAATTACCTGAACAATGCTGGGATATCGACATTCGGAACCGCCAATAGAATCAAAATGGTTGTGAACAAATACCATTTCCATTGTATTAACTAATCTCTTATTTGTAAGGTTAACTTAGAAAACATCATTCAATATCAAAACTGTTAAATTGTTACAACCGGATACATTATTAAAGGCGGGTGTATTCATTTACTGATGGATATAATAATAGTACTTATAGTAATACTTATAATTATGATCAAATCAGCTATCATGAAGGGGAGAATGAATTTGTTAATCAATTTATTCAGAAGGCAGACCATCTTTTTAGCATATATGGTCTTTTTTTCATCTCAGTTTTCTTCTTCCTGCAGTAGCGATCACTCCATCGAATTCAAACATCAGGTAATTGCAACCCCCCTTCCCGGAACCGAGTGGGGTACCGGGGGATTTACATTGGCTGATTATGACGGTGATGGGGATCTCGATGTTACAATACAGTGCAGGTCTGATGATGATAAGGTTTACTGGTATGAATACCGGGAATCTGATAAATGGATCCCACATTTTATAGGAATAGCAAGAGAATATCAGTTAGGTGGTACTGCGTATGATGTAAACCGGGATGGCCATACAGATCTTGTTATGGGACATGTATGGTTCCGGAATCCCGGGGATCTGAACGCGAATCCTGATTCGGAATGGGATATGTATCCATATAACGGCGATATGCCGGAAGAGAATCATGATATAGTTACCGCAGATATAAACCTCGATGGGATGGAGGATATAGTAATGTATAATCAGGAAGCCGGTACTTTACGATGGTATAATACTACAGACCCCTACAATTGGACATATACAGACATAGCAACTGACGTTAATGAGAACGATGTGCATTCCGGTTTATTTCCAAAGGGTTTTGCTGATCTTGATAACGATAATTATGTTGATCTGATAATGCCTGTATTTTGGTATAAGAATCCGGGAACAACAGGTGAGAAATGGATAAAAAAGGAGTACCTGTATACTCCAATTCTTCCTAATCCATATGGAAAAGGGATGAGAGTCTGGTCGGGAGATATCAATAGCGACGAGCTTAATGATATTATTTATTCAGATTGCGATGTCCAGTTTTCAAAGGTGTACTTACTCATAAATGAAGACGGCGGAAAGACCTGGAAAAAGGAGGAGATTCCTGTTCCGGAAAGCAATGTTGGAGAATCAGGTTCATTTCATTCGCTCCAGGTTGCAGACTTTGATAATGATGGCGACCTTGATATTTTTGCCGGAGAACAGGAAGATCCTAATAAATTGATGAAACCACCGGGATTAAAAGAACGGGGTATTATCTTTCAAAATATCGGAACAATTAAACGTCCGCAGTTTTCGCCGGTTATCATTCATGAAGATAATCCCGGCTGGCACGATGCTCTTATAGGTGATGTAGATGGGGATGGCGATATTGATATTGTCAGCAAAGTCTGGAACGCTGATCAGCCGGTATATCATCTTGATTATTGGGAGAATAAGCTAAAATAGAAATTCATTCAGTTTATTAATATTAAAATAAATAAGATGAAAAGGGGAATTACTCTTACTAAAATTGCCTTGATAACTCTCACAGCTTTTGTCTTTTCCATTATTTCTTCCTGCTCAGGAGAATCAGATATTAAGAAGAAAAATGGATATTGGGAGCTGTTGATCCTGGATGGGAAAACAGATTTTCGAAATACCGGGTGTCTCGGTGCTGCTGACATTGACGGTGACGGGAGAGAGGAAATGTTTATCGGAGGCAAAGGTGCATTGGTATGGTACCGTCCCGATACATTTGAGAAGGGGGTGATTGCTAATGGGAACTTCCATGTCGGTATGGTACTGGAGGATGTTGATGGCTGCGGACTTCCAGAGCTGTTTGTTGGAGAAGAGAGTGCCGATCCAGGAACATGGATGATTACCTGGTATAAACCAGGGAAGGATCTGTCAAAACCCTGGGAAAGACATGTAATTGAACCGGCTTTTGACGGAGGGCCTCATGATATTGTCTTTGCTGACCTCGATGGAGATGGAGAAAACGAACTGGTTTCCATAGCGTGTTATACCTCTACTCCAGGAATATTTGCTTTTAAGCGCAGCATGGATATTAAATCTCCGTGGACTAAATCTCCTGTTTTTGAAGGCATATTTGCGGAAGGGTTGAGTGTTGGAGACCTTAACGGAGACGGAAAACCAGAAATTGTAAACGGCCCTGATTGGTATTCACAACCTGATGGAGGAGCACTCTCCGGTCACTGGTCGAGGCATACTTTTGCCCCTAATTTCAGGGAAATGTGCAGGACTGCACTTGTAGATATTACAGGTAACGGACGACCTGATATCGTAATAACCGATTCAGAATATATGGATGGATCTCTATCCTGGTTTGAAAACAGGTTAGTGGAAGATCCTGCAAATCCATGGATAGAGCACAGACTTGAGGACGGAATGATTTATTCACATTCATTGGAAATAAAACAAACTTCCAGGACTAATGAGACCCTCATATTTGTGGCAGAAATGGAACAGGGGGGATGGAACGCACCATATAATCTTGATGCAAGATTAATGACCTATTTAACAAAGGATGGAGGAAAGACATGGAATAGAGATGTCCTGTACAAAGGAGAAGGCACTCATCAGGCTATTATGTACGACATAGATAACGATGGGGAGCTTGAAGTACTGGGAAAAACCTGTTCACAGATAGATAAAAGTCCAAGGGTACAGATATGGGACTACAAAAGCAAACCAACTCTTGACGTAAGCTTTAAACATACTCTGATTGACAGGGATAAACCAATTACAGCAACAGATATAATGTCTGCAGATGTTGATAATGATGGCAGACCGGATGTGGTTTGCGGGTCCTTTTGGTATAAAAACCCGACATGGGAGCGATTTGAAATCCCGGGGATATTTCAGGTCATTAATAATTATGATATTGATAATGATGGGCATATTGAGTTTATTGCATCAAAACGGAACCCTCTTGCCAAAGATGAATATTCGGGATTGAGTTCAGGAGAAATATGGTGGATTAAACCTGTTGACCCTATAGAAGGAAAATGGGAGGAATATTTTATCGGAAAGATAAAAGGTGACTGGATACACGGAAGTGTTATAGCTCCATTGTTACCCGGAGGAAAACTTGCGTTTGTTACCTGCTATCACGATTCCGAAAAAAACGGAAATCCTCCAGAGATATTTGAAATTCCGGAAGATCCGAGGAATGGGCCCTGGGAAAAAAGAGTATTCGCTGATGTAAGATACAATGAAGAATTGATTGCTTATGATATGGATTCAGATGGTCTGCTTGATATTGTTGGTGGCCGGAATTACTTTCATAATCAGGGGGATGGAACTTTTAAAGCTTATCTTACTGATGAAACATCAGATCCGGCCAGAATCAGTATGCTGGATGTAAATAAAGATGGAAGGATGGATGTTGTCGTTGGACAGGGTACAATGGATTCCCCGACCCGATCTATCCCTTTCACTCAACTCCTTTGGCTCGAAAACCCTGTTGATGCAACTGCAGTCCCGTGGAAAAAGCATGTTATCGATATATTACGATGTGCACATTCAATAGGAGTCGCCGATCTCGATGGTGACGGTGAAAATGAAATAATAGCAGCGGAGCATGACCCCTACTGGCCTTACAGGAAAAGGTGCAGACTTATGGCATACAAAAAAGCTAACACACAGGGAACAGCATGGTACCGCTATCTTATTGATGGACGGTTCGAACATCATTCGGGGGCAAAGATATTTGAGATTGAGCCGGGCCGACTCGGGATCGTAAGTCATGGTTGGAGAGATAAGATCTATGTTCATTTATGGGAGGTGGTTAAAAATTAGTTGTTTCCCGGGAAATAGCTGGATAAAAAATACTTATAGTAAGATGTAAACACATCCGACCTTAAAACAAGGAGAATGATATCATTTAAAGATTCAGGGTTTGTGAATACCCGTGATATGTTTAGTAAAGCTTATGATGGGGCATATGTAATAGGCGCCTTCAATTTTGTATGTCTTGAACAGATGCAGGCTATAACAGCTGCTGCCATGGAAACCAGGTCTCCCTTTATTATGCAATGCTCCGCAAATGTAGCCAGATATGTTAATCCAATTATGGTCAGGCATATGGCTGCAGCATGTATTGAGATTATCCGTTCAGAGGGGCTGACGATTCCTATGGCATTACATCTTGATCATGGAACTACATTTGAAGAGTGCAAAGCTGCTATAGACGAGGGATTTTCATCTGTAATGATTGACGGTTCTGCACTACCGTTTCAGGAGAACATTGAACTTACAGCAAGGGTTGTTGAGTTTGCCAGGAAACATGATGTTACTGTCGAAGGGGAATTAGGTGTCGTTTCAGGAATTGAAGAAGAAATTGAACATAGCGAATCACGCTTTACTGACCCGGAGGCAGTATCGGAATTTGTAAAAAGTTCCGGCGTTGATAGTCTGGCTATTTCAATAGGAACATCGCACGGAGTGGTTAAAATCAGGGTTAAACCCGGAGAGCCTGTTCCTCCTCTTCGCTTCGACATACTTTCCGAAGTTGAAAAACGACTTCCTGGTTTTCCTATAGTATTGCACGGTGCATCGGCTATTCCCCAAAAATATGTTGACATGATAAACCAGTATGGAGGGAAACTGGATCAGGCACAGGGAATCCCCGTTGAACAAATAAATCAAGCTGCTAAAATGGCTGTGTGTAAAATAAATATTGCATCGGATGGCTGGATTACAATGACAGCTGTATCACGCAAAGCATTGGCAGAAAATCCTTCGATAATTGATCCCCGCAAGTTCCTTGCCCCGTCAAGAGAAGCAATGAAAGAGATTTATATTTACAAAATGAGGGAGGTATTCAATTGTGCAGGTAAAGCTTAGTATAATCAGATTTCCTTTTATAGGGCAAGCAGCAGAGGAAGCTTCTGAACAGGGCCTTACCACTGGTGATATTGATGGTGATGGATTAATCGATATAATCGCACCTTACGGAGTACGTTCGGATCCTACATTAATCGGATGGTGGAAAAACCCTGGTCAACAACCGGGTACATGGAAGCTGAATAAAGTAGGAGAAACACAGAATTATTCAGCTGATCGGGTGGCTGTTGCAGATGTGAATGGGGATGGACGGGCAGACATTTTAGTAACGGAGGAGTCATGGCAGACTCCTGAGCACGTTGCCCAGATGTTTTGCTTCACTCAGGGAGGTGTTGGTAATGTGCCATTATGGAGCCGCAATTCTGTTTTAACAGCTGCCTCAATGAATAGCATTGGTGTTGCAGATATTGACCATGACAAAGACCTTGACATTGTGACATGCGAACATAAAGGAAAAGATCTGCGACTCTTTGTGCTGGAGAATGATGGAAGGGGTCAGTTCACTCCGCACGTTATTGATCAGGGTAAGGAAAGCCACCTGGGAACACTTCTTTTTGATATGGATAGCGATGGAGACCTCGACATCATAAGTATTGCCTGGGACAATTACAAATTCCTGCATTTGTGGCGAAATGATGCATTAAGTCTATAGTGAGTCATACCTGAAATGATGGCAAACGAGGAATTATATCAGGAACGTCTGAAAAGATATTTAACTGCGTGTTATAATGAACAGCCTGACCGTATTCCTATAAGAATATTTTCTGAGGAGTTATCCTCCAAGCATTCAGGATACAGCAATTTTGACGCAGCTTTGAAGCATGAAATCCAGTTTGAGGTTAACAGAAAATTTGCATTGGATCTTGGATGCGATGCCATTCAAACCAACTCTATTGTTAACTGGGTTGGAATGATGAAAAGTATCGGGTGGAAACTGGCAAAATTCCCCGGGATTGAGCTTCCTTTAAATTCATGTACACAATGGACAGAACCAGTCAATGAAGAGGAAGCTTTTATGAAAGAAGATGAGTACAACACTCTTGTTGATGATCCAACAGCTTTTATGCTGAACAGGTGGCTTCCCCGTTTTACATCTCATATTAATTCTGCCGGAGAACCGGTGACCTTTGAACACAACATGTCGTTTATCAACGGATTGATAGCCTATAATCAATTTTTTAATGAGTGGGGTAATGCTTATAAAAGGTTGATTGATTCCGGAATAGTACCTGCTGTTGGTTCAGTTCTTAAAGCTCCGCTCGATATAATGGGAGACAAATTGCGGGGTTATATGAATCTTGTAACGGACTTGCTCATAAGAAGAGATAAAGTAATAGAAGCGTGCCATGCATTGATGCCTCATTTGTTATACAATGTATTAAGCGGTGCTGATCCTGAAAAAAACATTCCTTCAATTATCTGGATGCACAGAAGTCATGTGCCATTTATTTCCATGGAAGATTTTAATGAAATATACTGGCCTACCCTGAAGCCGATAATTGAAGAGCTGTGGGCAAATGGACATCAAATTGTCCTTTATGCCGAAGGAGACTGGACTCCCCACCTGGAAGCGTTTGCTGAGCTTCCGGATAAGAGTGTCATATTCCATGCTGATAAAACGGATATAATCAGGGCACATGAAATTTTAGGCAGCAAGTTTTGTATAAGCGGAGGAATACCAGTAGGAATGCTGTCGAATAATTCTGCTTCCGAGGTCCGGACTTATTGTAAGAAGCTTCTAGATACAGTTGCCAGGGATGGTGGTTATATTCTGGATGCAAGTACACTTATTATGGATGATGCGAAGATTGAGAATGTTAAAGCAATGATCGACATCGCCCTTAACTATGGTGGATATACCAGGTCTCCTTCAGTTATAGAAATCAATGAACTAAAGAATATCAGCAGACCGGAACCAGGCCAGTATTTATTTAGAAAGTTTTCCAGACCTCCGGGAACATGCATCCCCTGGAGTGAAAAACGAAATGATTTTGATAGGTTTATTGTGGATGAAAAACGGGTTAAGGAGATGTGGGAGAAAATTGACTCACAAGGTTATTCCTTTTGCTGGACAAATCTGACCTGGTAACCTCTATCCTTTTCATTCAGAAGATTCATCTCTAATGCTTTGGATAATACTTCTGAAAGGCTTATGGATCTTAGAAATTTAAAAAGGAGTCTATGAAGTATACATCAAATATGATCGTTTGTTCATTGGGGGGAATAATGACTTTTTTCGGCTGCAGTTTAAAAGAAAAAGGTGAGACAAGAAGGCCCAATATCCTTATTGCAATAAGCGATGATCAATCCTATTTTCATACGAGCTTTGCCGGTTGTAAATATGTCAATACACCTGGTTTTGACAGGATTGCAGCAAACGGGATATATTTTACAAATTGCTATGCAGGGTCTCCCGGCAGCGCTCCATCGCGTAGTTCACTTGTGACAGGTCGCCACCATTGGATGAATGAACAGAGTGGTCAACATGCATCCAGCTGGATGGAAAAACATGTTCCTTTTGTCGATCTGCTCAGGGCAGACGGATACCATACCGGTTTTACCGGTAAAGGAGTGGGCCCCTTCCAGTATGCTCGGAATGATCAGGATTCATTGTGGAGAAGGGAAAACGCGGCGGGGAAAGCCTACAATTCAATTCAATATGAAAGAAATACGCCTGGAGATGAGAGAACAGCCGGAGGCATCGGAGGTAATAATTATTATGCGAATTTCCGATTGTTCATGAAGGAGAAGCTTCTGGGGAAGCCATTTTATTTCTGGTACGGAGCTACTGAACCGCACCGGGATTACGAAAAGGATTCATGGAAGCGCAACAGGAAAGAGCTTGATGAGGCAGAGGTACCTACCTTTCTCCCTGACGATGATGTGATAAGAGGCGACCTGCTCGATTACGCTGTGGAGATAGAATGGTTCGATCTTCACCTTAAAAGGATGCTGAATTACCTGGATTCTATTGGAGAACTTGATAACACAATCGTAATTGTAACGGGCGATAATGGAATGCCTTTTCCAAGGGCAAAGGCAAACGCATTTGATTATGGAGTTCATGTACCGCTTGCAATCAGTTATCCTGATGGTTTCCCGGGGAATAGAGTTGTTGAGGACCCAGTAAGTTTTGTCGATATTGCCCCGACTATTCTCGAAATGACAGGAACTGAGTCTGAGGGAATGATGCCCATTTGCGGGAGAAGTATAACAAACATACTTAAGTCGAAAAAAACAGGAATAGTTGATGAAACGAAAAATTACGTATTCGCTGGCAGGGAGCGCCACTCATCTTCGAGATGGAATAATCTGGGCTATCCGATTCGTGCTATCCGAAGCAAGCAGTACTTATTGATATGGAATATGCGCCCTGACCTCTGGCCGGCAGGAGACCCACGGGCATTTAAGCCCGTTACAGGAGACCTTTTACCTATGTATGGAATCGACGAAAAAGGAATACACAATTCAGAGTGGGCATTTACTGATGTTGATGCATCTCCTTCGAAAGCATTTATTATCGAAAAACATACAGACGAGAAAATCAGGTACTATTTTGATCTGGCATTTGCAAAAAGAGCTGAATATGAGTTATATGATTTTATAAAAGATCCGGATTGTCTTGAAAATCTGTGCGATCAGCCGGTTTATTCTGCAATTGAGCAGGAAATGAAGCTTGAGCTTTTAAAGGAGCTGACGAGGACGGGAGATCCAAGAGTAGTCGGGCCGGATGCTGATGTTTTTGAAACTTATATACGGTACAGCCCAATAAGGGATTTCCCGGAACCTGATAATAAATAGTATTAATAAAAAGTGTCACCAGATCAGTGTCTGGTACCCTCCACCAATAAGATTCTTCAAGGATCAGGGAAAATGATCCTGCCAGTGCTGCATTTATACTGTATTCCGGTGTAATAACCATTACTGAACGGGGACTGGCACTCATAGAAATTGGTTATCTCCTTTCGGATCTTTTCAATGAACATTTCTCCATTCTGAACTGGTCCTCCGGATAATACAATATACTTGTTAATAAATAATTCAATTAACATATATACTCCGATATATATATAATATGTTCATGAGGATTACTTTTTTAAATATTTTTAAGTATTTTCTGATAAATGAAACTTGTACATTTGACTTTTACGAATAAAAAGATACTATGAAAACCATCCTACAACAGATTGCCGAAAAAGAGAGGCAGAATGAGAAAGCCGAAAGAGATTCCATAAATGCCGAGCTCTCCAATCCAGCGACCTCTTCAGATAGAAGAAATTTCCTGAAGAAGGCAGTCCTGGGCGGGATTGCTCTCGGGGGCATGATGCATTTGTCAATTGAGGACACAATTGCACAGACTACACAAAAGGTACAGAGGTCCTCAAGCCCTTCCGATCTGAAGATCACCGACATGCGTTATGCGACGGTAATGCGCAAGCATATTATCAGGATCGATACAAACCAGGGTATCTATGGCCTTGGCGAGGTAAGGGACGGAGCAGATGTTCGTTATGCCCTTATGCTCAAAAGCAGGATCCTTAGTCTGAATCCCTGCAATGTTGAAATGATCTTCAAAATAATAAGGCAGTTCGGATATCACGGACGTCAGGGCGGAGGAGTATGTGCCGTAGAAATGGCTCTATGGGATCTTACCGGTAAAGCATATAATGTGCCGGCATGGCAACTTCTGGGGGGAAGATACCGTGATAAGGTAAGACTTTATGCTGATACTCCTGATGCCGGAGATGCTGTGAAATTTGCCGAGACTATGAAAAAAAGAGTTGAGGATCAGGGATTTACATGGCTGAAAATGGATCTTGGAATTCATGTTGTGGCAAAGAATCCCGATTCATTGGTCAATAGTAAATTCTGGGATGGGGCTGCCGGCCAGTATGACCTGAGAACCTATATGGGATATGGAAATACTCTGCACCCATTCACCCAGGTACAGATTACAGATAAAGGCCTCGCTGGTCTCGCTGAATATGTTGAATCAGTCAGAAATGCAGTTGGTTACGAAATGCCATTATGTGCAGACCATTTCGGACATTTTGATGTAAATAATTCTATCCGTTTTGGCAAAGCGATGGAAAAATACAGGCTTGCATGGCTTGAAGATATGGTTCCATGGTTCGATATTCAAGGGAATAAAACCTTGTCGGATGCCCTTGAAACACCGGTGCTCACCGGCGAAGATATTTACTGTCTCAAAGATGGATTCAAACCACTTATCGATGCACGAGCTGTAGATATCATTCATCCTGATCTCGGTTCATCAGGAGGGCTTCTGGAAACAAAGAGGATAGGCGATTATGCCGAGGAGAATGGAGTGGCAATGGCAATGCACATGGCAGGTTCGCCTGTATGTCTGATGGCTAACGTACATTGTGCGGCAGCAACTCAGAACTTCCTTTCACTTGAACATCACAGTGTTGATAATCCCAACTGGGAAAGTGTTGTTAAAATGACAGGAAGCCAGCCGATGATAACCAAAGGTTTCGCGAATGTACCTCTCGATTCTCCGGGATTGGGGATTGAGCTTAATGAAGAGGTATGCAAGAAGTTCCTGCCTCCGAATACCAAGCAGTATTTTGATCCTACCCCTGAATGGGATCAGAAACAATCACATGACAGGTTATGGAGTTGATGACTACCTTCACCAGGCTGCTGATTCTTCCAACTGGCCAGGTGGATTAAAATATGATCCTGATAACAGTGGTAACCCTTTATCGAGCCTGGGAGTTCATGAACACTGGAATGATCCTGTCAGTAAACAGTATTCCGGGAACCTTGGCAGGACGGGAGGCATCGAGCTTGTTTCTGTACCTGATACTCTTGTTAAAACCTTAAAAACTGTTAAAAACTGATGATTATAAACATCTTATGATCAGTTTAACTATATTTATCTCAGAAAAATTAAAATCTTAAACACGAAATTATGAATAGGAAAATCTTATTACTATCAGCATTTATTCTTGGTACTTTATTTACCTATGCACAGAACGTAGGTTCATCGCCTGAATATATTAAGGCTATCACATCCGACTGGAAGGGTGAACGCTTTGAAGATGGCCGGCCAAAAGTGTCGGATGCCAAGCTTGAAAGACTTAAAAACATCTCAGTTGAAGAGGCATGGGGCTATCTTCGTAACAAAGGTTTCCAGAACCAGTTTGAAAACGACTGGCTGATACTTAAGCCGGAGGAGGTTATGACAGGCAGGGTGGTAACTGCTCAGTATATGCCTCTGAGATCTGACCTTAGCAATTATATTAAAGAACAGGGGAAAAAAGAGAACCGGGCACAAAAGGGAGGTACAAACTCATGGCCAATTGATATCCTTGTAAATGGAGATGTTTATGTTGCTGATGCTTATGGCAAAATTGTTGATGGTACCCTTATCGGTGATAACCTTGGCAATTCAATATATGCAAAATCACAACGTGGAGTGATATTCTATGGTTCTGTCAGGGATCAGGAGGGGCTTGAAGAAATTGAAGGATTCAATGGATGGATAAAAGGATCCGATCCGTCATATATCATGCAGATGATGCTCACTTCCATTAACGCGCCCATCAGGGTCGGCCGGGCAATAGTTATGCCGGGCGATGTTGTGCTGGCAAAAAAATATGGAGTTGTATTCATTCCTGCTTACCTTCTCGATGATCTGCTGATCAATGCTGAGGTGACAGCATTAAGAGATCAGTTTGGACATCAGCGTCTTAAAGAGAAGAAATACCTTGCCGGAGAGATTGACAGTGAATGGACCGATGAGATCAAGAAGGATTTCATGGACTGGCTGAAAAAATATCCCGGTAAATTGCCGATGACACAGAAAGAACTTGATGACTATTTCAAGGAAAGAAACTGGTAGCCCATTGGGGGATGTTTTTGAACCTAAACAAATTCTATCAATTATAAACAGATAAATCATGAAAAGTATTATTAAACAGATTACTGAACAGAACCGTAAAATGGAAGCAGCAGAAGCTGAAACCATAAAGAAAGAGATCAACAACCCATCTACTTCAAATGACCGCCGGAGCTTTCTGAAGAAGGCTGCCATGGGTGGCGTTGCCCTGGGAGGGTTGATGCATTTGTCTATAGAAGATACCATTGCTCATACAACTCAGAAAGTAAACAAATCATCTGCACCTTCAGACCTGAAGATCACTGATATGCGTGTTGCACTGACCGGGGTTATGGGCGGTACAGCAATTATCAAGATTGACACTAACCAGGGTATATATGGTTTGGGTGAGGTAAGGGATGCAGCTGACCCACGCTATGCTCTTATGCTGAAAAGCCGTATTCTGGGATTGAATCCCTGTAATGTTGAAATGATCTTCAAGATCATAAAGCAATTTGGACATCATGGCCGCCAGGGAGGCGGTGTCTCAGGTGTTGAGATGGCTCTGTGGGATCTTTGCGGCAAAGCATACGGCGTTCCCGCATGGCAGTTGCTGGGCGGAAGATACCGCGATAAAGTAAGGTTATATGCTGATACTCCTGAAGGCAAATCGAAGGAGGAACAGATGCAGAGGATCAAATTCAGAACTGAGGATCAGGGATACACCTGGCTTAAGATGGACCTTTCCATTAATGAGCTGAAAAATATTCCCGGAGCACTTGTAAACCAGAAATTCTGGGATGGCGCATCGGGCCAGTATGACATGAGGAGCTATATGGGTTATGGAAATACCAAACATCCTTTTACCCAGATACAGATTACTGACAAAGGACTTGACGAATTAGCCAGAATTGCTTCTGAAGCAAGAGAACTTGTAGGATACGAGATCCCGATATGTACTGACCACTATGGGCATTTTGATGTTAACAATGGTATTCGTCTTGGTAAAGCAATTGAGAAATACAGGCTTGCATGGATGGAAGATATTGTTCCATGGGAATATACCGACCAGTGGAAGATATTGTCAGATGCACTTGAAACTCCTATGCTTACAGGAGAGGATATTTACCTGCTGAATGGGTTTAAACCGCTTATCGATGCTAAGGCGGTTGATATTATTCACCCTGACCTGGCTACATCAGGCGGTCTTCTTGAGACAAAAAGGTTAGGTGACTATGCTGAGGAGCATGGTATAGCAATGGCTATGCACCAGGCCGGAACTCCGGTCTCGTTCATGGCTAACGTACATTGCGCAGCAGCTACACAGAACTTCCTTTCGCTGGAGCACCACTCCGTAGACCTTCCCTGGTGGGAAAGTCTTGTGAAAATGACCGGCAGTCAGCCGATGATTAATAAAGGATTTGCAAATGTTCCACTTGATTCTCCGGGACTCGGTATTGACCTCAATGAAGAGGTTATAAAGCAACATATGCACCAGAGAGCCAATGGTTACTTTCTGCCTACTCCTGAGTGGGATAAGAAAGAATCACACGACAGGCTGTGGAGCTAGAATCAAAAAAAATAGTATAATGAAAAAACTGACAATTCTGATCCTGGCTATTATAATAGTCAGCTTCACTGCAAATTCACAAACAGTGAAATGGCCTGCTGATGACATTAAGCTTTTAACAAAAGAGTGGACAGGTGAACGTACACCGGATGGCAGACCAAAGGTACCGGATGACCTGCTTGAGCGGTTAAAACATATCTCCATGGAGGAGTGCTGGGGCTTTCTCAAGAGCAACGGTTATGAGAACCAGTTTGAGAACTTCTCAAGTACTTATGAGAATGGCTGGGTTATAATCCATCCTGACAAGGTGATGACAGGCCGTGTTGTTACAGCCCAGTTCATGCCTCTCAGGAAAGATTTTGATGCTTATATTCAGGAAATTGGCAAGAAGCAGAACATGACTTCGCCTGTTACCAATTATGCTCCAATAAATGCATTGACTGAAGGAGACATTTATGTAGCCGACAGTTACGGGAAAATTGCAAATGGCACACTGATTGGTGATAACCTTGCTAATGCTATCTACAAAAATGGTAAAAGAGGTATTATTTTCAACGGATCGGTAAGAGATATGGAAGGACTGACAGAAATTGATGGATTCAATGGCTGGATAAGAGGATCTGATCCATCAGCTATTGAACAGATGTTGTGTGCTACCGTTAATGCCCCTATTCGTATTGGAAGGGTAACAGTACTGCCAGGTGACGTCGCTCTTGCAAAACCGACCGGCATTACCTTTATCCCTCCTCATCTTGTTGCAGAGTGCGTGATATCAGGAGAATACACAGCTTTGCGTGACCAGTTCAATTTTTTCTGCATTCAGACAAAAAAATTCAAGTATGACAACGAAAGTTTCGTCGATGTTACTCCTGAGGAGCTTGATAAAGCATTCGTTGAATGGATTAATGCCAAATCTGACCTGCCAATGGACAAGAAGGAACTGTTTGATTATATGGACAAGATGAAGGCTGAAAGAGCTAAGAGAAGAGCTGAAGCGGAAGCAAGGAAAAAAAATTAGGATTGTCCCGGAACCATTGATAACTTAAATTTTTTAAATGAAAAAATACATTTTTGTAATCGTTTTCCTGTTTACAGTCTCATTGAGCTCATATAGCCAGACTGCTGCAGAAAAGGAAGTTGCTTCAGCAGTAGAGAACCTTATGAAGGGATTTATTGATGCTGATAAGAATATCCTGGATAATATGACTGCTGAGGAACTTAATTATGGCCATTCAGCAGGCAAAGTTCAGAATAAAACTGAGTTTGTTGATGAAGTGATCAGCGGCAAGCCACTCGATTATTTAAAAATTGACCTTGAAGGCCAGACCATTAAAGTTACAGGAAAGACTGCTGTTGTCCGTCATATCTTTAATGCTGAAACAAGCAGTAACGGAACTCCCGGGAAACTGCGAATAGGAAATATGATGGTATGGCAGAAGCAAAAGGGTAAATGGAAGTTAATAGCTCGACAGGCTTACAAATTACCATAAAGAATTGGAAGAATATCGATTTCAGCCGGGGAGATAAATTTTATCCCCGGCTTTTTATTGAAGTGAGCTCAATTACTGTTGGCTTCAGCCAACGGATTACAAGCCAATAGTTTATCGGGGCTTTAGCCCGACACTGGTCAGGGACTAAAGTCCCGGTTCAGGGAGGGAACTTCTGTTCCGTCGGCTGAAGCCGACGGCAATTGAATCACTACACTGGAAATCTGTTATACAAGACCAGGAAAACCCATGAAGCCTATGGCAATTGTGTCTTGTCAAAACAAAAACTGTTATCTGGAATGATCACTGTAATCACTGATGGCGACTGCAACTGAGTTTCTTCTCAGGCTTACAGTATAGGTATTCAATTACCGTTGGCTTCAGCCAACGGATTACAAGTCAGTTTTTTACCCGAGCTTTAGCCCAATACTGATCAGGGACTAAAGTTCCGGTTTGGGGATAGAGCTTCAGAACCGTCGGCTGAGGCCGACGGTAATTGAGTCTTGCCTGGTAAAATCTGTTATTCGCCATGTCAGGTGAAAACTTACAACTTAATTCTAATTAGGTCATACCTATTCAAATTTTATTATAACATAAGACAAACGTGATTGCAGAAACTGAAGATAATTGGATTTCTCAGTAACAGATCTGCTGAAAGAGTCCTCAATTACCGTTGGCTTCAGCCAACGGATTAACAATCAGTTATCTGACAGGGCTTTAGCCCGACATTTGCATTTTTTGCCTAAACTTTATATCTTTAGAGTATTACTCGCTAACATTTCCTAATTATGTCGTACATCAGAATCTGGGTCCATTGCGTATGGACTACAAAAAGAAGGATACCTTACATGGGTAATCAAATAAGAGATGCTATAATTGAGCATATTTGTGAAAATGCAAAACAAAAAGGTATTCATATCGATCACATTAATGGATATCAGGAACATTTCCATTCTCTTATTTCCCTGGGAGGAAAGCAAAATATTTCAGAGATCATGAAAACAATAAAAGGAGAAAGCTCTTACTGGATAAATAAAAACAGATTAACAAAACTTAAATTTGAATGGCAGGATGATTATTATGCAGTTTCTATTGGTATGAATCAGGTTGATTCCCTGAGGGAATATATCCGAAACCAGGTTCAGCATCACGAGAAGGTATCCTTTAAGGATGAGATTGATAGATTAATTGAGGAATATAAATTTGAGAGATTCAGGGACTAAAGTCCCGGTTCAGGGAGGAAACTTTTGTTCCGTCGGCTGAAGCCGACGGCAATTGAATCACTATGTTGGAGATCTGTTATAAAAGACATGGTAAAACCCCTGAGACCGGCGGTAAATGAGTCTTGTCAAAGTAAAATCTGATTTCAGGAGAAATAGTTTTATTGCTTAACTCCAGTTGTCGTTGATTCTTGTTCAGCTAATCCTGTTGTAAGAAATGGCAATTCCTTCGCCAATACTATTGAGAATTGAATCTATCTTTCACAAGGTCTGATATTAATAAAGACAAGTACTATCGCTGAAAGGTATGGCTGTTGAATCTATCCGGATTGTTGTCTGTGATAAGGGAAGCTCAATTACCGTTGGCTTCAGCCAACGGTTTACAAGCCAATAGTTTATCGGGGCTTTAGCCCAACACTAGATGGGGACTAAAGTCCCGGTTCAGGGAGGAAACTTTTGTTCCGTCGGCTGAAGCCGACGGCAATTGAGCTGCTTCGATCCAGGGTCTGTTGAAGATCAACCAGCATCCGTCGGCTGAAGCCGACGGCAATTGAATCACTATGTTGGAGATCTGTTATATAAGACCATGTAAAACCCCTGATGCCGGCGGTAATTAAATAATTACCCTGAAAATCTGTTATTAAGGATCAGGCAAAACCGCTGAAGCCAATGGTAATTGAGATTTAAGATCAAAAATTCTTATCCAGGTATGCCGGATAGAGGGAAATCATCATTACCTGAACATAGGTTTAATTTAAATTGACGATATTTAAATTCTAATTTGTGTTTATATAAATACTTTTTTTATGAATCAGTTCAGATTGATTTTTTTTGCGATCGTTTGTCTGCTTTTTGCAAGCTGTTCAGGTAAGCCGAAGGAGATTGTCGTATGTGGCGATGATCAGGTATTGATAATTGACAGGGTAAAATCCGATAGTACAAGTGTAGTTGTAACATGGCGGTGGATAATATCTGAAGCAGAAGATCTGCCGGTGGCTTATCAGAAATACATGATCCCCACAGATGAATGCAAACCGGTTGACAATAACACTAAGATCCTGATCACCTCATCAGGTGGGGGAGCCGTACTGGTTGACAGAGCTACAAAAAAAACCTTGTTCTATGCACATGTGCCGAACGCCCACTCTGCCGAACTCCTGCCCAATGACCGGATCGTTGTTGCACTCTCCACTGCCGAAGGGGGAAACAGCATCGAGCTATTCAATATAAGTAAGCCTGAAGAGGTTATTTTCAGAGACAGCCTGTATTCCGGCCACGGTGTTGTATGGATGGAAGAAATGAAAAGGCTGTTTGCCCTTGGATATGATGAGCTTCGATCATATTCACTGATGAACTGGGATTCGGATAAGCCTGAGCTTAAGCTGGAGAAAACATGGAAACTGCCTGACGAAAGCGGTCATGACCTTTCGCGGGTAACTGACAGATCACTGGTTCTGTCAACGCATCACAGTGCATGGATCTTTGACATCGATTCTGAGCAGTTCTCTCCTTTTGAACTGCTCAGAGATGTTGAAAACCTGAAGTCGGTTAATTACAACGTATCAAGTGATGAACTCATTTATACCAAAGGTGAGATTAGCTGGTGGACACACAATGTCTATTGTAAAAATCCCGATAAAATTATTTCACTGCCTGATGTGAATCTTTACAAAGCCAGAGTAATACACTGGTAACCTGTTTTTATTATCTTATTCACTGGTTAGATGAAAAACTTATTATTGTCTCCTTTTAAACAGGGTCTTTTTCCCCTGACAGTATTGATAATATCACTTATTATTGGTTGTTCAGCCGGCAAATCAAAAATACTCATCAGCTGCAGAGAAAGTAATGATCTTTATAGAGTATTGAAGCAGAACAATATACCCTTAAGACGATTTGATACACCTCAGGAAGCTGTCAGAAAATCAGGAAAGGGAGCAGGGATACTGATACTTGCTGATGACTATCCTGCAGGAACCACCTCACTTGATTCTTTGATTCTTGAAGAAGCCGGCAGAAAAAAACTGAGATTGTATATTGAATATCCTTCATGGTTACCTGGTATTGTAACAGGTCAGCCTAAGGAAACTGCCCTTGAGAGAGTAGTGGTAGTTACAGACAGGATACAGGGACTTGAGCCTTTGCAGATTCTTTACATACACGGCTGCTTCTATACTCCATCTGATGCGGATGATCATCTTCTTTCGGTGAGTAAGGTTGCCGGATTCGACAGGGCTGTTTATGGTGCCGGTGAGGATGCACAGGCAATCCTTTTTAATCACCCTTCCGGTAATTTGCTTGTTTCAACTACGAAGCTGAGCCAGTTTATAACTGCAAGATATGCCCCGAAAGAATCGATGCAGGCTTTATGGGGACATATATTAACCTGGGTGGCAGGAGGAAGCGAACAGTTTGGAAAGCTCGAATGGGAATCTGCTGTCAGGGCGACTTATGGACCTGATGAAGAGCTGCCAGCCAATGCTGCAAGAATTGCGGTTCAGCGGGGTATTGACTGGCATACAAATGCAAAAATGTTATTAAATGAAGGAGGATGGCAGGAATACAAAGAGCTCTGGAAGCTTGATGACAATAATATTAATACTACAGTCCCCTCTGTAAATAATGCAGCGCCTATGCCCGTATCGGATGCAGGTGACGGCACCTATGGTGTTCTTGAGGGAATTGCATCGGAAGTAAGGCTCGACGGCAGTCAGCCGGCACGCTGGTGGCTGAGGAGCGACAGTAACGGTGAAAGCTCGCTGGCGTTTGCACTCAGAAGCGCTATGGACGGTGATCAGAAAAGCAGACTTATTTCAGGCAACCTGCTGGACTGGCTCTACTTCAAATCAGGATTGTTTCAGAATGATCCTTCGAAACCAAATTATGGTCTTCTGTTCTGGGCACCTGGTAACGCACAGGCTCTTTACCAGGATAATGATATAAAAGCCATCCTGGGTTGTATGGGTACGGCAGCAATACTTGAAACAGACAAATGGGATGAGGTGCTGGTGAAAAACATTCTTGGCAATTTCAGGACGACAGGAATAAACGGTTTCCGGGGCCGGAGAATTGAAAATCCCGATTTGATGAAAAAAGGATGGCTGAGCTACATGAAAAGGGATTTTACTCTTTATCAGCCTCATTATGAAGCATGGACATGGTCATCGTACCTTTGGCTCTATGATAAAACAGGATGGAAGCCTCTCCTGGAAAAGACAAGGAAGGGGATAAGCATGATGATGGATGCTTACCCCGATGGCTGGAGATGGACCAATGGCATCCAGCAGGAGAGGGGAAGAATGCTGCTCCCCCTTGCATGGTTAATAAGAGTTGATGACCGTCCTGAATACCGTATGTGGATAAAACAGCTTGCTGATGATATCGAAAAGTGTCAGGACAGATCAGGAGCAATACGTGAGGAGCTTGGTGATCCTTCAAAGGGTGATTATGTCCCGCCTCGCTCAAATGAGGCCTATGGCACCAATGAAGCACCGCTTATACAGGAAAACGGAGATAAGGTTGCAGACTTGTTATATACCTGTAACTTTACATTCCTGGGTCTTCATGAGGCTTATGCAGCAACAGGTGATATTCAGTTTAAGAGAATGGCTGACAATCTTGCAGACTTTCTCGTAAGGGTTCAGGTTAAGAGCACTAAGCATGTTTCACTCGACAGAGGCTGGATGAGGGCATTCGACTACGGAAGATGGGATTATCTGGGGTCAAATGCCGATTCGGGCTGGGGAGCCTGGTCAATCGAAGTGGGCTGGACACAGGCCTGGGTACCAACCGTTCTGGCAATGAGAGAGCTTAATAAAAATCTCTGGGATATTACTGAAAAGAGTAAGGTGGCGAGCCGTTTCGAAACCATTCGGAAACAGATGATCCCCGATGATGTTATTGTGAATTTGAATTAGTCATACAACTTTAAAAAATAGAACCTATGCAAAAGCTATTGAATTTGTTAATTCTTTCAGCGCTGTCTCTGGCTGCCTGCAATACTGACAATTCTGCTTCAGGGAGTAAAGATAAGTGCATCAAGCCATGGACAGAGAATCCTCATTACTGGCAATACAAAGGGAAGCCTGTCCTTCTGTTGGGAGCTACTGACAATGATAACCTGTTTCAGAACCGGAATCTTGAATCACATCTCGACAGCCTGAAAGATATCGGGGGGAACTATATAAGAAATACTATGAGCGACAGGGATCAGGGTGATGAGAAGGCATTCCTCAGAACTCCTGAAGGTAAATATGATCTTAACGGATGGAACGAGGTGTACTGGAGTAAATTTAAGCGACTGCTTCAACTGACAAGCGAAAGAGATATCATTGTGCAGATTGAGATTTGGGACCGTTTTGACCATTCCCGTAACGAATGGCTGACGGATCCTTATAATCCCGGGAACAATATAAATTACTCTTATGCAGAGACAAGTTTAGACAGCCTCTACCCTTCACATCCGGGACGAAACGAACAACCTTTCTTTTATTCTGTTCCGGAACTGAATAATAATCAGATAATTCTTAAATACCAGGAGTCTTTTGGCAGAAAACTACTGTCAATTTCTCTGGAGTTTGATAATGTATTGTACTGCATCGATAATGAGACCAGCGGAGTGGAAGAGTGGGCAACTTACTGGACCGGTTTTATAAGGGAAAATTCAAAAGGGAAGGAGATCTATATCACCCAGATGTGGGATACCTGGGACGTAAAGACAGATATCCACAAACGCACACTCGATCATCCTGAAAGGTATGGCTATATTGATATTTCTCAGAACAGTCAGCTTCCGGGATACCAGAACTGGCTAAATCAGCAGTACGTTTTTGAATATATAAAAGATACTCCACGTCCTGTAAACAGCACCAAGATATATGGCAGCGACAGGGGCAGCTGGCTCGACAGGGGGATAAACACTGAACATGCGGTTCAGACCTTTTACAGGAATGTCCTTGGCGGCTATGCATCGAGCCGTTTTCACAGACCACCCTCCGGAATAGGTTTTAGTCAAACTTCCATAAATTGTATCAAAACAGTAAGAGAAATTGAGGATGTGGTAAAATTCTGGGATCTTAATCCATCAATGGATCTGCTTATGGACAGTGAGGAAAATCTGGCCTATATTGCAGCAAAGAATAATGAGACATTTGTTATATATTTCATAAAGCCTGGAAGAATAAATCTGGATCTTAGCAGCATCAGTAAAAATTATAATATAAGGTGGATTAATATTGAAAATGCTGAGTGGAGTCTGAATGGTGAAATTAAGGGTGGAGAACCGGCTGATATCATATCCACGTATGAGAAAGGTGGTATTGCAGTATTGACATTGAAATGAAAATAGATCTTTAGAGATATATCTTGTATATGACAAGACGCGAACGTTTGATAGCGACCCTCAGAGGTGAACCGGTAGACAGGCCGGCTGTCAGCTTTCATGAGATAGGTGGATTTATTATAAATCCTGATGATCAGGATGAATATAATATTTACAATTCACCATCATGGAGGCCTTTGCTGACGATGGCTGAAGAAAAAACTGACATTATAAGGATGGTGAGCCCTGTAAGAGCCCAGTCACATCTTGCGTGGGATGGCAGTGACCATACAGGAATCAGACAAAAATATGTTATAGAACATGTTTGGGAAGATAACAACAGCAGGTTTACCCGCTCAATGTACAGGATTAACGGAAAAGAACTGACAAGCACAACGCGGAGAGACAAGGAGCTTGATACCGTATGGACGGTTGAGCACCTCCTGAAAAATTCCGGGGATGTTAAGCAGTATCTTCAGTTACCTGATGAAATATTTGAGGAAAGAATGGATATTAACCATATTGATGAGCAGGAGAAGATGCTGGGTGACAAGGGAATCATACTTGTTGACACTGAAGACCCTATATGTGCCGTTGCCGCTCTTTTCAGCATGGAGGATTTCACTGTATTTGCATTTACCGAACAGGAGTTGTGCCATAAACTGCTTGAGAAGCATGCCAGATATATTCATAAAAGAACTGAGGCGGTAGCACGTGATTTTCCTGGAAGATTATGGCGCATCTATGGTCCTGAATATGCGACGGAGCCATTTCTTCCGGTGAAGTTTTTCGAAGAATATGTTGTCAGGTATACAGGGCCGATGGTAAAGAAGATTAAGGAATATGGAGGATATGTCCGCATTCATTCCCATGGCAGTGTAAGGGATATACTTGACCATATTGTTAAAATGAGAGCAGATGCAACTGACCCGCTTGAGCCATCACCACATGGCAATGCAGATCTTAGAATGATCAGGGAGAAGTATGGAAAGAATCTTGTTCTTTTCGGGAATATTGAAATTGCCGATATTGAGAATTTGCCATCAGATAAATTCAGGGAAGTTGTAAGGAAGACCATTGCCGATGGTACCTTTGGTGAAGGAAGAGGATTTGTACTGATGCCTACAGCCTCTCCCTACGGAAGGACAATTTCTGAGAGGACATTCAGAAATTATGAGATAATGATTGAAGAGGTTGAGAGAATTTAATATTTCTAAACGATTCAATAATATAAATATCCATAAAGATGAAATCAGGAAGATGTATCGCAAATTGTAATTGCAATTTCTATGGATTGCCTGGGGGCGCTTGGAAAGATAGATGTAAGTCTGCCATGTATATCGTGGTCACGCATGAATGATGATGGTATACCGGCAGCCTGTGAGGCTGATACCGGAGCAATAGCTGCACACATTATGGTCCAGTATCTGTTCGATCGGCCCGGATTTCAGCAGGATCCTGTTGCCGACACTTCAGATGACACCCTTATCGGAGCTCATTGCTCTTGTCCGACACGACTCAACGGGTTCGGTAATCCGCCAGAACCATTTGAGCAGGTTCATCATCATGGCGACAGGGATGCAGTTCCCCGGACCATCTGGAAGACAGGTCAGAGAGTTACACTGCTTGATTTTTTACCGGCACATGAAATTAAGGCTGAAAGATCAAAACTTTTGATCTCAACCGGTACAGTTGTTGAAAACTTAAATGTTCCACCATCGGGTGGCTGTGTGGTTTCGGTCAAATATAAAATGGATAATCAGCAGGACGTGCTCTCCTATCCGGGGTTTCATCAGCTTTTCTTTTATGGCGATTATAAAAGTGAATTAAAAGAGTTCGCCCAGCTATGTAACTTTGGTGCTAAAGTTGTCTGATGGAAGTCATGCTGCTTGAATAAGTTTATTAGAACAGAAGAAAACCAAATATGAAATGATTTAACTCATTAATTACTAAATGGATAATATGTGAAATAACAATGAGATTCTTCGCTTCACTTCGTTTCGCTCAGAATGACAGGTAATTGTGTTTTTAAGGAGGAGGTGGTTGGTGGCACAGCCGCCAACCACCTCCTCCTTCCCCTCCTACCCATAAGAAACTGTCATTCTGAGCGAAGCGAAGAATCTCATACTTTTGATCGGACACTAATTTAATTCAATAAATAATTATGAAGAATCAGGTAACAAGACGAAGATTCCTGCTATCATCTGCTGCTGCAGGGGCAGCATCAATGGTTCCATGTTTTTCTTTGACTCCTTCAGATGATCAGAAACAGGAAGACTCACTTACACTTAATAAGACCCCTCTGAAAATCGGGCTTATGACCTACCTGCTGGGAAGTAAATGGGATATTGAAACAATCATTAAAAATTGTACCGAAACAGGATTCCAGTCTGTAGAACTTCGTACAACCCACGCACATGGAGTTGAAGTAACGCTTACTCCTTCACAGAGGGCTGAGGTAAAGAAGAGGTTTAAAGATTCGCCTCTCGAAACCATAAGTCTTGCCAGCGCTTTTCAGTATCATTCAACCGATCCTGCAGAGCTGAAAAAGAATATTGAAGGAACAAAAGAATATGTGCTGCTTGCCAGGGATGTCGGTGCAACCGGATTCAGAGTCTTCCCTAATGCAGTTCCTGAGGGAGGAGCAAAGGAAAAAACTTTGGAACAGATAGGCAAGGCTCTTGCAGAGGTGGGATCTTACGCCAATAATAATGGTGTCGAAGTGAGAGTCTGTGTTCACGGGCAGGGGACGAATTCAGTAGCTGTAATTAAAAAGATCATCGATTATTCTCAAAGTCCTTATGTTTATGTGAACTGGAATTGTGAAGCCCTGGATTCTGCAGGAAAGGGGCTTGAATATAATTTCAATTCTGTAAAAGATCGCATTAAAGGTGTCCACATGCACGATCTGCATGATCCCTCATATCCCTACCGCCACTTTTTTAAATTGCTCTCGGATTCCGGCTTCAAAGGTTACTGTAATGCCGAGGTAAGCAGAGTCAGCTGCGAAGCTGTCGAATTCATGAAATGTTATAAAGGACTTTTCCTTGCACTCCAGAATGTCATCTGAAATAACCTCATTATGAATAGGATATTGTACTCTATGATATTAACGCTGTTATCTGAAACAGCAATTGTTGTTAATGCACAACAGGTTAAGGATGCCTTTCCATTCAGAAATACTTCTCTTTCACCGGAAGAGAGAGTCAATGACATTGTCTCACGGATGACTCTTCAGGAAAAGGCAGACCAGCTCCTCTATACTGCACCTGCAATTCCACGTCTGGGTGTGCCGGAATACAACTGGTGGAATGAAGCTTTGCATGGTGTGGCAAGAGCAGGATATGCAACGGTATTTCCGCAGTCGATTACCATTGCAAATTCGTGGGATGAGGGATTGATGTACTCTGTTGCAAATGCCATTTCAGACGAAGCACGTGCAAAATACCATGAGTTTCAGAGAAGAGGAAAGCGTGGAATTTACCAGGGACTTACATTCTGGTCGCCAAATATTAATATCTTCCGTGACCCACGGTGGGGAAGGGGGCATGAAACCTATGGAGAAGATCCTTTTCTTACCGGACGTATGGGTCTGCAGTTTGTGAAAGGACTGCAGGGTGATGATCCGAAATATTTTAAAACAGTTGCTACGGCAAAGCATTTTGCAGTACACTCCGGACCTGAACCATTGAGGCATACTTTTAATGCACTGGTAAGTGAAGTTGATCTCCGTGAGACTTATCTCCCTGCATTCAGGACACTCATTGTTGACGGAGGAACCTGGTCGGTAATGGGAGCATATAATAAGTTCCGGGGTTTACCATGCACGGCAAATCCTGTGCTGTATGGCATTCTCCGGAATGAATGGGGTTTTAAAGGTTATATAGTTTCTGATTGCTGGGCCGTATCCGACTACTGGAAGTTCATGAACTATACAAAAGATGCTGCCGAGGCAGCGGCTCTGGCTGTTAAAGCAGGTACTGATATAGAGTGCGGAGTCGACTATAAGCAACTGATGACAGCCTTTGAAAGAGGTTTACTGACTGAAGCCGATATCGATATAGCTGTTAAGAGGGTTTTCCAGGCCAGGTTTAAGCTCGGGATGTTCGATCCTGATGATATTGTTCCTTATGCGCAGATCCCGTTTTTTGTCAACTGTTCTGACTTCAATAACAGCCTTGCAAGAGAAGCTGCCCGGAAGTCGGTTGTGCTTCTGAAAAATACAGATAATACGCTCCCTTTAAAAAAGGAGATTAAGACAATAGCTGTAATCGGGCCAAATGCTGATAATTTTGAATCATTGATAGGGAACTATAACGGGATACCAAAAGATCCGGTTACTGTGCTTGAAGGAATTTCAGGGAAGGTTTCTCCTGATACAAAGTTAATATATGCTGAAGGAAGCGACCTTGCAGAAGGTGTTCATAATATGATAGTTATTCCTTCACGTTATCTGCAGACTCCGGACGGGAAGCAGGGTGTGCTTGGGGAGTATTTCAACAACAGGGAAATGACAGGAACTCCTGCATTTACCAGGACAGATGATCAGATCAATTTTTACTGGGAGCATCTTTCACCCCGGTATGACCTGCCCGATGATGATTTCGGAGTTAAATGGACCACTTATCTGACACCGCCCGGGACGGATACTTTTTATCTTGGAGGATGGGGTTCATCAGGCTATGAGATACTGGTTGACGGAAAAAGTATAATAAAATACAGGGGTGAACATCATGCGTTTCACACCGAAGAGGCTCTGGAAATGAAAGCTGGTGAAAGATACAAGGTTGAGGTTTTTTATAAGAATTATGCCGGTGATGCCGATATGAAACTTCTCTGGGCGAGACCACGAACAGGTATTCTTGAAGAAGCTGTAAAAGCAGCAAAAGATGCCGATGCTGTTGTTCTGGTACTGGGTTTGTCGCAAAGGCTTGAAGGTGAAGAGATGCCAATAAAGATTGAAGGATTCAGCGGAGGAGACCGTACCAACCTTAACCTTCCTGCTGTTCAGGAAAAGCTGCTGGATGCCATTTCGGCTACAGGTAAACCTGTTATCGTTGTACTTGCCAATGGAGGAGCACTGTCAGTGAACAAAGCACATGAAAAAGCTTCAGCAATCATCCTTGCCGGATACGGAGGTCAGCAGGGAGGAAATGCTGTTGCAGATGTACTGTTCGGAGATTATAATCCTGCCGGCCGGCTTCCTGTAACATATTATAAATCAATAGATCAAATCCCTGTATTTGAGAATTATGATATGAAAGGAAAAACATACAGGTTCTTTTCGCAGGAGCCTCTCTACCCGTTCGGTTACGGTTTGAGCTACACAACATTCAGCTACAGTAACCTCTCATTTCCTCAGAATGTTCTGGCCGGAGAGAAAGTTAAAATAAGTGTAACCGTTACAAATACAGGAAAAACAGAAGGGGATGAGGTTGTCCAGCTCTATATCACCGATGAGAAAGCGTCCACTCCAAGACCAATCCGTCAGCTTGAAGGATTCAGCAGGATCAATTTAAAGCCAGGCGAAAGCAGGGTGGTCGATTTTACTCTGGAACCAAGGCAGTTTTCCATTATAAATAACAAGGAAAAGAGAGTTATTGAACCGGGATATTTTACCATATCCGTTGGGGGAAAACAACCCGGTTTCTCCGGATATCTCGATCCGAAGTTCACGCAGGTACTCACCGGCAGGATCCGACTTACCGGCAAAGAGCTTGCTTTTGATAACTGAAACTTTATAACCACACACAAAGTAGGGTGTCTCAATAGTCGATTTTAACCCCCCCCCAAGGGCCTAGGCGTTAACTTAAGAATAGTATTGTAGATAAGGGGACTAGAAAAAGTTTCCCCTCCTTCAAAAGGAGGGGAAACTTATACCATTCTATTCTACCATAAAATTACGATTAGGTTGACGGCTATGGGATTTAGTAGTGGATTATTCAACTCCCCAATTCTTATTAGGCTTTTCACCCATAACCAGCTGAAGTTTTCCTCCATTAATTATATCAGTATGCGTAATAAACGGTTTGTTAAGTTCCTTGCCATTAAGCCTGGCTGACTGGATGTATTTATTCTTATAGGAACAGTTTTTCGCAATTACTGAAAACACTTTACCGTCAGGTAATTCTATTTTAACAGATTCGAAAAACGGACTTCCTAATGTGTACTCTCCACTACCCGGTGTTACAGGGTAAAAACCCATGGCAGAGAAAACATACCACGAGCATAATCCTCCTCCATCTTCATCTCCGGGTATACCCATGGGTTTGTCATCGAACCACATCTCCATTATTTCCCTGATGCGTCGCTGGGTTCTCCATGGCTGACCTGCGTAGTTATAAAGATAGGGAATATGAAATGAAGGTTCATTTCCTGCCACGAACATCCCGTTCAGTCCTGTTGCATCAGGGAACTGTCCCATAAACTGCCACTTCGAAATTCTCGTTGGTTCATTGAAAAGCGCATCAAGCCTTTTGATGAATTTCTCATTGCCTCCCAACAATTCAATAAGATGCGGTAAGTCGTGCTGAACACTGAAATTCCATGTCCAGGCGTTGTTCTCAGCATAGAATGACCGGCTTCCTGTTCCGCCTGAAAGCTGGGGATCAAAAGGTTCGACCCAGTTGCCGTCTGCCATTTTAGGGGCCATGAATCCGTTTGCCGGGTTAAATACATTCATGTAATTCTTCGATCGTTTAAGGAAATACTTATGGTCAGATTCTTTCCCAAGCTCTCTGGCCAGCTGGGCAAGGCACCAGTCGTCGTAACTGTGTTCAAGTGTTACAGCTACTGCCTGTCTCTTTTCAAATCCATCAACCATTGCAACCGATTCAGTACTGTCCTCAGGCAGAGCAGGGTACCATCCATTCTGATGATAAAGGCTGTCGAGCTCACACATGTGGCCCATTCTCCAGGGCAGCATGGTTCCGTGCATGGCATTCTTTTTCAGACCTTCATATGCTTTTTCCACTGAAATATTCCTGATACCCTTTTGCCAGGTATCCCATACGAGCGCTGCGGAGTGAAATCCGATCATTGCAGGAAAATCACCATAGAACTGCGGAAAGCCTGGCATCCATCCGCTCTGCTCATACATCCTGATATACGACTCAACCATATCAGCCTGTTTTGAAGGATCAAGTATCAGCATAAGGGGATGAAGCGACCTGTATGTATCCCATAACCAGTCATCAACATAGAACGGACGTCCTTCATCGCTATGGATTTTTTTATCATAGCCGCTGAAGTATCTCCCATCTTCCGAAATATTGACCATCCTTTCCATCGATCTGTAAAGGGAGGTATAGAAGATCCTTCGCTGCCGTTCTGTTCCACCTTCAACTTTGATCTTACCCAGGGCAGCTGACCATATTTTATGACTTTCGTTCCTGACAGCTTCAAATCCCCTGCTGCCAGCCTCTTTATGAAGATTTGCAGCAGCCTGATCTTCATTTATATATGAAATCCCTATCCGTACCTCAACCGGTATTTCCGGGGAATAATAACATATAAAGAGCCCGCTGTTACTGCCTGTTGAAACACTGTCGGATCTTATCAAACCCTGACTGAATGAACCTGTTTCATCGAATGACTTGCTGAACTCAGCGTAAAAGTACTGCCTTGTATTTTCAAATTCTTCCCAGCCCCTGATCGCATTTTTCCCTGCAAGCGTGAAAAATGAATTTCTTGAGGACCGGAAGATGACATTGCAAGTATCTCCTTCACCATAGTTGAACCTGTAGATAACTGAACGTTCAGTGGTGGTCCAGTCAGCAGTTATATCATAATCTTCAAGATAAACCCTGTGGTACCATGGATGAACCTCTTCCATTGCATGATCGTAGTTCGATGCATAACTGTTCCTGTCAGCATTTACTCTGCCTGTGGTAGGCATCAGTTCGGTAAGGTAGCCCATCCTGTAGGCCGGCATATTTACTGTGAAACCGTATATATGATCGCTCAGATAACGGTCATTCAGTCCGGGTTTTGTTACCGGGAAAACCCTTACCATGCTGTTTGGGCGATGTACTGTCGGTACCTTTGTTGTTAAGAGCGGAGCAACACTTCCGATATTCGGATCAACATAAAGCGAAGCATCCTTATTGGTGCAGGAGTATAGCACTAAATGTAGCAAACAGGTTAAATACAAGACTTTCATCATGGCTCAGGGTATTGTAATTGTTATTGTTCAGCAACTTAAAGATATTAACAATTACCGGTTATGTAAATTTTTTCATATTGATTTTGACTTGCTGTTCAATTATTCTAAATTGCAATGAATCAATAATGTTTCCACATGGATAGGAGCAAATTCATTAAGTCCGTTATGGTGGCACCTGCTGTTGCAGCCGGTTTTGGCTCCGGGATTTTTGAGTCTCTTCAGACAAGCGGTTTGCGACGTCTGACGGCTAACCGCAACTTCACTGTATGGAAGCCTCAGATGGAAGCGGCCTTTCATGTCAGTCTCGATGAGGTTGTGCTTGTTGAGATGTCTCATGGGATGCCGGGACTTGTGACCAGGGAAGGTGTCTTCAGCCAACCCGGACCGGATGCAGTCATTAATCCCATGACCGGTCCCATCTATGTCGATGGTATTGAGCCGGGCGATGCGCTGGCAATCGACATAATGGATATTAAAACCGGCGACTGGGGCTACTGCAGCGGGAGGATCTTTGAACTGCGTGACGGATATGCTGTGTTCTCCCCGACCCTGAGACTGCCTCTCGATCCCATGATCGGAGGTATAGGAGTTGCTTCGGACCAGGGTCTGGTTGATACCCGGGCGCCGGGAGATACTGGCGGGAACATAGACTGCAGGGAGGTTCGTGCCGGAAGTACAATTATTTTCAAGTCCAGGGTTAAAGGAGCGCTGGTTGGCATGGGCGATGCACATGCACTCCAGGGTGACGGTGAGATTACAGGTCAGGGCATTGAGACGGATGCAGAAGCCATAATACGTTTCCGCAAATCAGAACCTCTTTCCGACAGGCCTGTCATCATCAGAAGTGATTCATTTTCAACACTCGGGGCACATAAAGACCTTGAAGATGCAGCGTGGCAGGCCACTGAGGATATGATCACTCTGCTCCAGAAAAAGACCGGACGTACTAAAGCTGAGGCCCGTCTGTTAGTCGGACTTAACGGAAAGCTCAGAATTAATCAGATAGTTGACCCAACCAAGGGCGCCCGCATGGAGGTGCCTTCATGGGTTTTTGGAATTTAAAAAGCAAATGATATGATTACCTGGACCTCTCTTTTATATATTCTGGCAACCTTCGTATTGCCTCAGAATACTGCCGGTTCCGATTCAGAGCTGGCTTATTGTGATTTCTCAAAGATTAAACCGGGAAGGTTTGGAGACTATTCTGAAAAAGGATTTCCTGAATATCACTATGTTCCAAGGCATTTCACCGATGGCTGGGATATTGTTAATAACAGGGGACCCGAAGAATGGATTATTGTTGAGTCAGATGGGAAACATTCACTACAGTATCTGGGATATAACAACACAGTCTGGACCAGCGAATTCATATATCCTATTCTCTGTTACGGTGACCTTCTGTGGAAGGATTATACCCTTGAAGTCACTCTGACTCCGGCTGATCGCAGCGATCTTAATGGCATTATCTTCCGTTACAGAGACGGCCGTCATTATTACCTCTTTGGCCTTGACAAGGATAATAAGGTAACTCTTCGCTATCGCGACGGGGAAAAGGATTTTCGCAAGGATGGGTGGCATGAACTTGCAAGAGGGAGTTACCCCACCGATCCGATGAAATCGTATAAAATGCAGGTCGAAACGGCCGGAGCAAAGATCCGTTGCCTGATTGACGGAAAGGAGATCTTCAATGTGACTGATAGCCGGTATTCAGGTGGTAAGGCAGGGCTCTTTGCCACATCACCTGTTTTTTTTCATGATGTACGTGTGACAACTTCAAAAAGAGCGAAGGATGAATATCTCGCTGAAAAGAGCGCATTGGCGGCACAACTAAAAGCATTGCAGGCAGAAAATCCGAAACCAATGGTCTGGAAGAAGATCTCAACCAAAGGATTTGGAGCAGCCAGAGCCATGAGGCTCGGGGATCTTGACGGAGACGGCCGGCTGGATTTCCTGATTGTTCAGAATATGCCATTCTTTGGCAGCAACTACAATCAGATTACCTGTCTGACTGCCCTGGATAACGACGGAAAGATGCTTTGGCAGTATGGCAAACCTGATCCTGACCATGCCTGGCTCACCTATGATGTTGCAGTTCAGATACATGATCTCGACGGAGATGGTAAGACAGAGGTAATTATGGCCCAGGGCCAGTGGATAAAGGTGCTTGAGGGCCTCACAGGCAAAGAGAAAGCCCGTTATCCTGTTCCATCATCGGAAATTCTTCCGGGGGAGACATCATGGCTGGAATACAAACACTACTACCGGAGGGACTTGTTACCTTATCTGAATGTTGATTGCTTCTCATTCGCTGACCTTCGCGGTACAGGCAAACCAAATGATGTCATCATTAAAGACAGGCATACCCGTTTATGGGCCTATACAAACGATTTCCGCCTGCTCTGGACCGCTTCGGCTAACCTGGGTCACTTCCCCTTCTTCCACGACAGTAATAAAGATGGCAGGGATGAAATTTATATAGGCTATACCAAATTCGATCCTGACGGAAAGATCATATGGTCGCTCGATTCTCTGATGGGGGAACACTCGGATGGAGTCTGTGTTGGAGACTTTTCTATTTCAGGAAAGCCTGATAAAGTTTTTGTCGGGGGCAGTGATGATGGAGTTCTGTTGCTTGATGACAGCGGGAAAATACTTAAGCACCACAGGGTTGGTCATGCCCAGACACCAAGTGTCGGACAGTTCCGTCCGGATATTCCGGGACTGGAATTATGCAACATCAATTTCTGGGGCGAACCGGGTCTTATAACCCTTTATGATTGTGATGGTGAAGAGATCACAAATTTTGAGCTGATCCATTCAGGCTCCCCGGTTCAGCCGGTTAGCTGGAGAGGAGATGGCACAGAGTTTATCTTTCTTACACCGAACCATGCTGAAGGAGGACTTGTTGATGGTTGGGGACGAAGGGTAGTCATGTTGCCTGACGACGGCCATCCTGATCTGGCCTGGATGGTGCATGACATTACAGGTGATCCGCGCGATGAGCTGATAGTATGGGACACTGAATCGATTTGGATTTACACTCAGGACCGGCCATTTACAGGATCAAAAGTTTATAAGCCTGTCCGGCCGTCTTTGTACAATGAATCAAATTATGCTACTGTTTTCTCATGGCCTTTTTAGTTTATTCACAAGCCAGCCGTTAAGCGCTTCATTCTCTTCAGGATAAGTCCAGTGTCCTGTTTCAAGGAACAGATGAAGTTCCTTGGGTGCATTTATTACATTATATGCAGAGTACATTGATGTTGGCGGACAGGTTATATCGTTATAGCCCCATGAAAGGAAACCGGGTATTGTGACCCTTCTGGCAAAGTTTACAACATCGAAATAGGCAAGTGTCTCAACTTCATTTGGTTTGGGTTCAATATTCCTGAAGTAGTGAGGCCAGCCACCGGCTCGTTTATTAAGGTATCCTGTGGCGTCGCACATTGCCGGGTAAAATCCTGCCATGTATCTGATCCTTTTATCAAGTCCGGCAGTTATAATAGTAAGGGCCCCTCCCTGGCTGCCACCTGTAACTCCGATATCGGTACTGTTGAATTCGGGAAGTGAGAAAATGAAATCAACTGCTTTTACGCATCCGAGAAAGACTCTCTTATAGTAATGTGTATTCCGGTCATTCATTTTTACAGTCCAGTATGAAGATAATGCACCCGACATAAGGTTTGCATAAACCTGGGGGTCAAGATTCACCGGTATTCCGTGGATACCAATCTCGAGGGTTATGAATCCCTGTCCGGCTGTGCCGGAATCACCGTTATATGGTCTTATCCCGGCGCCCGGTACCCTTAGAATGGCAGGATATTTCCCGGCCTTTTTCGGCATTGCAAGTATCCCATAAATTCTCGAACCGGGGGCCTCATTCTGAAAACTTATATGGTATACATTAGCTTCGCTTGTACATCTCTCAGGCATCAGTGTGATCTTCGGATCGAGATTTATTTTGCGGGCTTCAGCAATAGCATTGCTCCAGAAGGTGTCGAAATCAGCAGGATCTTTCACTGTAGGTTGTATCTTCTCAGGCTCAAAACCTGCAGTTGCAAGTCCTTCATATCTTTTGCCGTCAGCAACGGCCCATACCCTTACGCGATAAAAACCAGGAACCTTCATGGTACCTGAAAATTCAGTTTTCCCGCTTTTCAATACCATACCCTCCTTTTTCTGATCAGGTATCATTTCCGGACCAGCTTCATAATCAATAACTGCATTTTCGACAAGGTTGCCGTCTTTCAGTATCTGTACCGAAAAATTTGCCGTTTCATTCACTTTGTAAGTCCAGTCTTTATGATCGGGCGATACAATAACCCTGAAAAGGGTAGATGCAGGTTGTGATAGGCCTGAAAGGCTCAGAATAATAAACACTGCCAGAATCAGAGTCAGTTGTTTAGTGTTGGTTTTCATATTGTAAGGGATATAATTTGTAATAAATAAAAATCTTCAGTTTATCGTTCCATTGGTTTTTTATTACCAGATAATGAGTTAAACAAATTTAACATAATCCCGCAGGTTGCGTATGTTCAAATCTTAAAATTTGTTAAAAAAAATTAAATTATGGGGGTGAACATTTAAGATACTCTTAAATAAAGCACTATTAAAAGTTAAAGTTTTCCATTTGACTTTTTTAATGTAAGAATTAAATAAGTTTGTGTTGATACCCAACAACCCTGACATTATGAAAACAAATCAGAGTATTTACAGTAATGTAAATATTTTCAGTTATTTAATGTTTTTTATCTTAATCTTTCTGACACTTTCAGGATGCAAATCAGGTAATACCGGTAACAAAAATCAAACATTTACAGCCCCCCCTCCAAATAACGATTTCTTCCAGGAGACAGGGAAGCAGATCGGGATTGATTTCATCCATTCCATCGGAAATGGGACAGATCATCTTAACAATATTATCGAATCAAGCGGAGGGGGAGCCTCATTCCTCGATTTTGACCAGGACGGGTATATTGACCTGTTCCTCAGCAACGGGACCTGGATTGATGGATTCAGTAAGGGTGAAAAACCGAGTGGACTTCCTTTTAATCATCTTTACCGCAACCTCGGTGACGGAACCTTCGAAGATGTCTCTCGGAAAGCAGGTATTGATAATCAGGCTTATTCGATGGGAGCTGCCATTGGTGACTTTAACAATGACGGATATCCTGATATCTATGTATGTAATTATGGTGCCAACATATTATACAGGAACAACGGGAATGGTACTTTCACCGATATTACAAGAAAAGCCAGAGTGGCAGGATTGAAGGAATGCAGTATCGGAGCTGTATGGTTTGACTATGATCTTGATGGTCTTCTGGATATCTACGTTGGTAACTATCTGAGTTTTGATCCGGAATATAAATACTATTATGCCCCGGATGGTTTTCCGGGACCAATGGCATATGACGCCGAACCTGATTACTTATATCGCAACAATGGCGATGGTACATTTACAGATGTAACCCGTGAAATGGGCATCTTCGATCTTGACGGTAGGGCCATGGGTGTGGGTGCTGTCGATTATGACGATGATGGCTATATGGACATATATGTTGCCAACGATCATACTCTCAATTATCTCTGGCATAATGATGGCGGTAAGAAATTCACCGACAGGGGAACAATGTCGGGCACAGCATTCAGCCAGGCCGGAGAGGCAACAGTAAGTATGTCGGTCGATTTTGCAGATTTTAACAGCGACGGACTGATAGATATTTTCCTTTCGGATGATACCTATTGCTCATTATATCAGAATATCGGTAACGGGGTTTTCGCCGACCGGTCATATCCTTCGGGAATTGCCATGGCAGCAGGTCAGTTTGTCGGATGGACCTCAGCATTTATTGATCATGACAATGATGGTGATGTGGATATATTTAAAACAAATGGCGCCCTGAAACATCTTTACGGGCATGAAGACCAGCTGTTTGATAATCTGGGTGAAGGAAAATTCAAGGATATTTCAAATGACCTTGGAGCGTATTTTCATGAGGAGCATGTAGGAAGAGGTGCCTGCCTTGGTGATTATGATAATGACGGTGATCTGGATATCTATATAGCAAATCTGAATGGCCGGGGGATGTTCCTGAGAAACAACAAGGGTAACATGAATAACTGGCTGATGATTAATCTTATAGGAACTACGGGTAATCATGATGGTATAGGATCAAGGGTTAAAATATCAGCAGGTGGGAAGGTACAGACAACCCAGAAGAAAAGTACATCCGGGTATCTCTCGCAGAATGACCACAGGTTGCATTTTGGAATCGCAAAGAATGACCTTGTCGAAAAAATTGAGATAAAATGGCCTTCAGGTAAGGTGCAGGTAATAGAGAATACGAAAGCAAACCAGATATTGACTGTTACAGAACCCTAATTCTGTTTTTTATGCGAAACAAAATGATATTCACTGATATAGCACTTGCTCTTCTCTCTTCTGCTATTTTATTAACATCATGTACAGGGAATTCGGGGGAGGGCATGATCATCATTACTGAGTCAGTAAGCAGCCAGGGTAAGCCCGATTTTGTTACAGGAGAATCATGGCGTTATTTACCGCAAACCCGCCTTTTAGCATTTAATCCCGAACATCCGGATGAATCACCTGAAATAATTACTCCTGATTTCTACTCAGCACGTACTCCTGAAGTCTCTTATGATGGGAAATTCCTGATTTTTGCTGCACAACAGAATGAGAATGAACCCTGGCAGATATGGGAAATGGACCTTGGGAGTCTCAAAGCAAGACAGGTGACCTCCTCTTCAGATAATTCAATTGATCCTGCTTATCTCCCCGGAAGAAGAGTCGTTTTCTCAAGGTTGTCTCAAAATGACTCACTTAAAGCCGGCCACACACTTTTTACATGTAACCTTGATGGAACTGATCTGCAGAGAATCACATTCAATCCCCATACATATTTTGCACCATCGGTACTTAAAGATGGTCGTGTGATAGCCATAAGCCGGCAGGTATACCCATATCTCGATGAACCAGCTATAATGGTTCTTCGTCCTGACGGGACAAAAGCCGAACTTTTCTACAAAGGGGTTAAGGGGAATAAACCTGTAAGCAGGGGATGGGAAACGGCTGACGGAAGGATCATTTTCATTGAATCGGAAAATAATTCATATACAGGAGGAAAACTTGTATCAATAAACTATAACAGACCTCTGCACTCCCGCAAAGATTTGTCACAATCAATGGAAGGTGACTTCCGCTCAGTATTCGCGATGACTGACGGCAGAACCCTTGTCTCTTACAGAACGTCTGAAAATGACCTCTATTCAATATATGAATTTGATTCTGAGAACATGCTATTGGGCAAGAAGCTTTACAGCAGTACAACAGCAAATATTATTGAAGCTGTTGCAGTTTATGAGCACGAAAGACCACGCAAACTACCCAGCGAGGTAGATATGGGTGTTAAAACCGGATTGCTTCTTTGTCAGAACATAAACGTTACGGGAATGAGTTCTCCTGAAACAGGTTTTTCATTACCGCTTGCTGACCGTATTGAAGTAATAGGAGTGGATTCATCGCTGGGAGTTGTGGAAGTGGAAAAAGATGGCTCAGTCTATCTTAAAGTATCGGCTGATATGCCATTCAGGATCAGGACACTGGATGCCGGAGGCAAAACCGTGAATGGACCAGGAGGATGGTACTGGCTGAGACCAAATGAGAGAAGAGGTTGTATCGGATGCCATGAAGATAATGAGATGGTGCCGACAAACCGATATGCCATTGCCATAAGTAAAGATCCGATAGTTCTCCCGGTGCATGTTTCAGGAATTAAAGAAAAGAAAATTGAACTGGAATAATGTTGTATCTATGAAAAAAATCTTGCTGGCAGCCGGAGTTATTGCCATTATTTCAATAGTTGTATTCATACCGGGTAAGAGATGGGCCAGGGCGCATGTAAATTATAAAACGGCAACTGATGATCATCCGCTGAAATGCACTGACTGTCATGCATATATATCCAAATCTCCATTAATATCAAGACTGGTTAACAGAGATTATTTTTCTCCTGTGAATGTAACTGTATCAGGTGATGGTAAACTTTTATTTGTAACGGCGCAGGATGCTGATGAACTGATAGTAGCCGACAGTGAAAAAGGCGAGATCATCAAAAAGATCTCAGTGGGGAATAAGCCTTATGGGGTCATCATTGATAAAGCCGGTAAGAAAGCCTATGTAAGTAATCAATGGTCTGACAATGTGTCGGTAATAGATCTGGATAATCTTAAGGTAACAGATACCCTGGCAACCGGTAACGGACCTGCCGGTATGTCATTCAGCTCAGATGAAAAGCATCTTTATGTTGTAAATTCCTATAGTTCAGATCTCACTGTGATTGATCTTGAAGAAGGAGTTGAAAAGAAGAGACTGTCCACGGGAAGCAATCCTACAAACATTCAGCTTTCACCTGATGGCAATGAATTGTATGTTACAGCCAGGCGCGCTGCCATAGTACCTTACGGAGAGCCCATGGCTACAGAGCTGACAGTCATTAATGACAACTCAAAACGGATCAAAACATACCTTAGTGTAGAGTCGGCCTATCTGATGGAGAATGTTGCTTTTACACCTTCAGGCGACCTTGCATTAGTAACCCTTATCAGACCAAAAAATCTGATACCGACACTTCAGGTTGAAAGAGGATGGATGATGAACCACGGATTTGGTGTTATAGAGCAGAAGGGAGACGGAAGGATAATACAGCTTCTTATAGATGAGCCGCAGGCATATTATTCAGATCCATTTGATATTGTAATTACACCCGACGGGAGAAGAGCCTTTATTTCAAGTTCAGGGGTTAATCTTATAACAGTTATTGATATTGATTCGGTCAGACAACTGATCTCTGAATCAACCCCTGAAATGCTTAGCCTCTGGTCCAATCACCTGGGTGTAAGCAGCAGGTATGTTGTAAAACGAATACCTACCGGTGCAAATCCCAAAGGCCTTGCACTCTCTCCTGATGGAAAACTACTCTATGTTGCAGAGCATCTTGAGGACCGGATCGGAGTAATCAGCACTGAAAGCCTTGAAATGGTGAATACTATCAATCTTGGGAAGTCACATAGGGTTACAGTGCTAAGGCATGGTCGCAAGTTACTGAATAATGCAGGTCGTACATTCCAGAATCAGTATTCATGCTATACATGTCATCCTGATGAACACGAGGATGGACTGGTTTACAATATGGCTTCCAAAGATATGGGAAGGAATGTTACCAACACCCAGTCGCTTAGGGATATAGGCGATACTCCTCCTTTCAAATGGAACGGGAAAAACCAGACTGTTTACAAGCAGGATGGAATGAGATTCTCAACAGTTTTAACCAGAACAGAGCAGTTCCCATACAAGGACCTGGATGCGATTACCGCATACATAATGAGAGGTATCTCATACCCGCCGAATCTTCTGTACAACCCCGATGGTAAATTAACCGAAGCACAAAAGAGAGGTAAAAAGATATTTGAGCGGACAACAGATAATTTTGGGAACATCATCACTGAGAATAACCGTTGCGTAACATGCCATCCGGCACCATATTATACTAACCTGCTGCCTGCAGATGTAAGTACGCTTGCTGCCAGCGACGATTCAATATTGTTCGACACACCCCATCTGAACAACATTTATGCCTCACCCCCTTATCTCCACGATGGCCGGGCAAACACACTTGAAGAGATATGGACACTATACGGAAAAGATGACAGGCATGGATTAGCAGGTGATATGACAAAAATCGATCTTAATGATCTTGTTGAGTATCTTAAGTCATTGAGAGGCCCTGCATATGAGATAAATGAGTCAAAGATACAGCGTGCTTCAATTAGAAAATAACCCTCTAACCATTTAGATATCAGTATGAAAAAAATCATCAAAAGTCAATATTTCAAGATAACACTCCTTGCAGTTGTCATTCTTGGTGCCGTATCCATGGGCTTTATTTTAAAGGATAAGTATCATGACAACACCCGGCATGGTGCTGTCCGGACATCCTCAGATGCTTTTGATCGTCCGGAAATACCAGGCCTTCCGGCTCCAGACGATTTAACAAAGGATGTACCGGTGTTTGGTAACTGGAAGAACTTCACTACAAAAGATGGCCTGCCTTCAGACAAATGCTTTTGCGTAAGGATTGACGGGGATAAGGTTTATGTCGGTACTCATGACGGACTGGCTGTTTACGAGAATGGCAAATGGCGAACATATACTACAAAAGACGGACTGTCCCATAACGGAGTGGTTTCGGTAGATGTAAACGAAATTACAGGCGATGTTTGGATAGGGACGTTAGGAGGCCTGACAAAATGGTCGGGTGGAAAGTTTGAGGTTTTCAACCAATTCAACAGCGGAATGCCCAATGATCTTGTTTACATGGTAATCTGCGATGGCAGGGATGTGTGGTGTGCAACAGGAGGAGGTGCAGGACATTATGATACTTTCACTAAAGAATGGGAAATATTCACAGAGGCAAATGCCCCTATGCATGAACCATGGACTTATGGTGTTTCAGCCGGAGATGGCAAGGTGTTTATCGCTGCATGGGGCGGAGGGGTAATTGAATATAACACAAAAACCAAAAAGTTCAGGGATTATACCGATCCGGATGGTTTTATGGAAATCGACCTGCAACCTGATGACGGTGTGGTTCATGATATTACAACTGCAACATCATGGGCCGATGGGATCCTTTGGGTCTCAACCTATTTTGGCATGAGCCGCTACGACGGCAAGTACTGGAAAGGATATTTTGATCACGACAGCGGACTGGCCAGCAATTTTATCAATTTTCTCAGAGCTGAGGGACCAGTAGCTTATGTCTGCAGCGATAACGGACTCAGCAGCACAAATGGCACAAACTGGGTTACATATAAGAAAAACGATAACGATGCAAATGGAGTTGCTATAGTGACAACCGGTGGAGTAAAGAAAGAGATCCCGCTAAGCCCCTCCATAGCACATAATTTCATCATAGGTGTTGATGCCGAGGATGATGTCCTGTGGGTTGCAACCTCAAAAGGCGTCAGCCGCGGTGAAAAAATTAAATACTGATTACCGATTACTTTAAACTTATATATAACCTAACATAGCTAAATTATAATTGATGACTGACCAAAAAATACTGTTAGACCTTTCTAAACTCACAGATGGCGAACGCATTGAAATGAGAAAGCTGGGAATACTGAGTGCTGAAAACATTATTACAAAGACGGTAATGCCTGAAGTTCATAAGGATCGCCCACCCATTGAGAAGCATATAACACATGCTCCACACGTAATAAACGAAGCTTATAATTATCAGAAACCCTCATCCTTTTCCAGGGCATTACGTCTCGATTTCGGCGACTACAAGGTACTTCTCATATCAGGAACAGCCAGTGTAAATGAAGAGGGCAAGGCAGAACATATTGGTGATTTCAGGGCCCAGCTCTGGAGAACTTACCGGAATATCACCAGTTTGCTTGAAGCAGAGGGAATGTCGTGGCATGATGTTGTAAGGACAACAAATTACCTCAGGGATATTGAAAGGGATTATGCAGAGTTCAATAAGATCAGGACTTCTTTTTACAGCTGGTTGGGACTTGATCCCCTTCCTGCAAGTACGGGAATACAGGCCAGGCTTTGCTGGGAGACCCTTTTGGTTGAGATTGAGGCTTATGCTGTTTGTAAAGTGAAATAAAAAAATATACTATGAAACTGCAGATTCGATACACAGTTGTACAGTTTGTAATAATTCTTGTTTCTCTTACAGGAATAAACGCCCAGGAAAAGGCTCAGAACTACGGAAATATCCCCAATGAGCTTGTTGCCTATGATAAGTATATGAAGGCATATAAATATCATTTTATTGAGCCCATAGAGTTTTATGGTGCAGGCCGCGAAAAGAAGGCACCAACCGACCTGAAAGAGGTTAGAATAGGCTTTCTTGGTCCTCTTGAGGGCTCAATTCTGATGAACCTTGGTAACCAGATGCTACAGGGCTCAATACTTGCAATTGAAGAGGCCAATGCCAGAGGAGGATACAAGGGCATACCATATAAACTAATGGTTCATAATGATTTCGGTCTGTGGGGTGCGGCAGCCAATGAAATAGTAAAGATGGACGATGAAAAGGTTTGGGCATGGCTGGGTACTATTGATGATATAAATTCTCATGTAGCTATCAGGGCTACGCTTAAAATGGAGATTCCCAATGTCAATACCGGCGATCCTGACCCGACCTTCACAGAAACCAATATTCCGTGGGTAGTTCGTACCATACCTGATGACAGGCAGTCGAGCTATGCACTGGTAAACAGGATATTTGTAAAAGATGGTCATAAAAGAGTTGCCATGATAAGAGCAAATAACCGATATGGACGCGTGGGTACCCTTCATTTCAACCGTACAGCAACAAGGTTGGGTTTTCCGGTAGTCATCGAAGAACGTTTCAGCGATGGTGAGACAGATTTTACTGCCCAGCTTGAGCGAGTAAAGAAATCAAATCCCGATGCTATTGCAATGTGGGGTAACGCAAAGGAGTCGGCTCTGATACTTAAGCAGATAAGGGCTATGGGACTTAAACAGCCTGTATATGCTTCTGACCGGGTTGTTAGCAAGGATTTCCTGAATATTGCAGGCTCGCTTGCAGAGGGAGTTGTAACAACGTGCCAGTATAATCCGGAGGCTGATGATCCTAAACTGAAAAAATTCAAGGCAAATTATATAAAGCGGTTTGATATGGAACCCGATGTTTTTGCAGCACATGCTTACGACGGGATGAATTTAATCATTCAATCTGTACAGCGTGCCGGCCTTAACCGGGCATTAATCCGGGACGTGCTTACTGATATGAAAATAACCAATGGTTACAAGGGAGTTACGGGTGAACTTGTATATGATGGTACCTGGAATAACATAAGGCCCATTTTTATGGCAGAGGTCAACAATGGGAAATTTGAATTCTATCCTGCACCAAAATGGGAAAAGGAGGATATAATCTATAAAAAACCTGCACCACGATCAACCGGTGAAGGATACAGATAATAATTTTTTGACATAATAAAAAAGAAAATGGAGGCAAATGTCTGTTCTGTTCCGATGAAAGTTGGTTTCCCGTTACCTGAAAAAGTAAGCAGGGAATCCTGGCCGGGTGGAACTATTGTCAGAGTGAAAGAGACTGAATTGGGGGGGAAGGGTATTGTTGTAATTGCCGGACCTTGTGCAGTTGAAAGCAGGGAGCAGCTATTTGCAACAGCCAGGTCAGTTATGGCCGGCGGAGCAAAAATACTCAGAGGCGGAGCATTTAAACCCCGTTCTTCTCCATATAACTTCCAGGGACTGGGAGAGGAGGGTCTTAAGCTTCTCCGTGAGGTCAGCAGCGATACAGGTTTGCCTGTTGTAACAGAGGTAATGGATACAAGACAAATTGAACTTGTATCACAATATACTGATATTCTTCAGATAGGATCTCGTAATATGCAGAATTATCCCTTGCTTAAAGAAGCCGGGATGAGCCGGAAACCTGTATTGCTTAAGCGGGGAATGATGGCTACAATAGAAGAGTACCTTCTGGCAGCAGAATATATTCTTAATCAGGGCAATGACAAAGTTATACTGTGTGAACGTGGTATCCGGACTTTCGAAACATCAACCAGGAATACCCTCGATCTGAGCGCAGTGCCAATGCTGAAACAACTTACACATCTGCCTGTTATTGTCGATCCGAGCCATGGAACCGGCCTCAGGTGGATGGTGCCTTCTATGGCTAAAGCAGCCATAGCTGCAGGCGCTGATGGACTCATTATGGAGGTTCATAACGATCCTGAACAGGCCCTCTGTGACGGTCAGCAATCACTGAGCCTGGATGAGTTTTCTCTCCTTATGACTGAGCTGAGAAAGATAGCCATTGCTGTTGACAGGATGATTCTGTAAAAGGTTAGTGGGGGAGAATGATGAGAAGGATAATTATATTTCCTGCATTATTATTTTCATGTACAATCATTATTGCAGGATTTCGTACTGACTTAACGGCCCCCGCCAATAATCCTATCGGCTTATTGGCACCCCCTGAAGGGGGTACAAAGCCTACTCCTAACCATATTTTATTTAAGTCGGAAATTAACCCCCCTTCAGGGGGGCAGGGGGGCAGCGCAGGTCGGCAGGCGCATGTGGGGGTGAAACCAATTAGGATTGGTTTACTCATTCAAAACTCGAGCTCTGTTGAAGCAAAGAATGGCGCTGAAATGGCTATCGCTGGGGCGAATAAAAACGGTGGTTTTAACGGAAGGAAGTTTGAACTTGTGGTTAAATCCATGGAAGGCCCCTGGGGAACAGGGTCAAAACAGGCAGTTGATATGATTTTCAACGATGGAGTGATAGCTATCGTGGGTTCACACGACGGACGGAATGCCCATCTTGTGGAACAGGCTACCACCAAGGCAAATGTAACCTTTTTGTCCGCCTGGTCAGGCGACCCGACTCTCTCCCAGGCTTTTACCCCGTGGTTTTTCAATTGTGTTCCAAATGATAATCAGCAGGCTGATATTCTGATACAAGAGATGAAACGGAAAAAATTCGGAAAGGGTGCTATTGTTGCCGATGATGATTATGATGCAAATTCTGCATTTAAGAGCTTCGTAAGAAGATCAGCTGAAGTGGAATCTGCAAAGCCGGTAACAATAAAAATCGATAAGTCCGACAGGGATATGTCCGAAACTGCACGGATCATTGGCAAAATGGATACCGACTGCCTCATTTTATTTACCGAACCGGCTGTTTCTGATAAGATTATCAGCGAATTATTTAAGATGAAGATCTCCCTTCCTGTCTATGGCCCGCTTTCCCTTCTATGTGAAAATTCTCCTCTTTACAGTTATACCGATGTATCAGCTAATTTGTTGCTGTTATCATCGGGAGAATGGTACATGCGCGGGAAGTCTGAATTTGCTGCCGGGTATCATGAAAAATTCGGATCTTATCCCGGAGCATCTGCTGCTTACGCTTTTGATGCTATGATGGTTGTGATAAATGCGGTTAAAGCCTCAGGAGCTGAGAGGGAAAGGATACATAAAGCAATGATGGAAACTGATTACAGAGGTGTAACCGGCACAATAAAATTTGATGAAAAAGGCAACAGGATATCTCCTGTCATCAGGGTTGAATGATGTGCGGTTTTATTTCTTAACTTTGGTTTTTATAAATTTTAACTGCCTGTAATCTAATTCAGCAGAACAAATGGGTACAAAATATTATTATACGTTATTTGCAGCAATTTGTTTCATTTTTCTATACAGCTGCAAGAGCTCCGACGAAAAAATTAATCAGAAAGCCCTTGATCTGATGTCAATTAAGACACTCGGGCTTGCATACCTCGAAGAGTTTAAGCTTGAAGAAGCTGAAACAGAATTCAGAAAGTTCATAAAGTTGTCTCCCAGGGATAAATTCGGTTATGCAAATCTCGGACTTACATACCTCCGGATGGGAAAATATCCTGAGGCAGAAAAGCAACTGGCAAAAGCCATAAAGTTCGATCCAAAGGATCCTGATATCAGGCTTATCCTTGCTACAGTATTTGAGATGGGTGACAATAGAGATAAAGCTATTGCGGAACTTACTGAAGCCCTTGTCTTTGCCCCGGATCATATAAAGAGCTTATATGACCTTTCAGAGCTTTATTCGTCAGGCGATGACACTGATTCAAAAAAGCATTATGAGAGCTGCCTTTCCAGAATGGTTCAGTTGGCGCCCGGCAATATTGTACCCAGGCTCGGTCTGGTTGAAGTTTTTATAAAGAACGGTGAACCGGACAAAGCTGTTGAACAGCTGGAAATAATCAGACAACAATTTCCAGAATTTCCTGGCCCTTCAGTGGAATACTTCGATAAGACTTTAGGCGACCTGAGAAGGAATGATATTGAAAATGCAATTCTCAATTTTACGGTATTCAATAACTTCCTTAAGGTTACATCACCATACCAGGCTGGTATTATGGATCTGAAGGGCCCCGGAGGTTCATTGATTGGATTCCCCCTGATAACCTTCGATGAACAGGCTGTCCTTGCATTCTCAGAAGAGAGATCCATCCTTGATGCAATAACATTTTCAGACGTTACAGCATCTGCAGGTCTTGATATTATTCCGGTTGCTGCAGTAGGCGCTTCAACGGACAGCAGATTCAAAGCTCACCTGGCAGTATCTGATTATGATGACGATGACGATGTTGATATATATGCCGGAAGCTATGATCAAGCCTCTTCAACTTACAAACACTACCTGTTCAAAAATGACATGGGAAGATTTACCGATGTTACAGCAGAGTCGGGACTTGACCATTCAGGGAATGAGACTTCAGCCACCTTTGTTGATTTTGACAACGATGGATACCCCGACCTTTACATTGTGAAAGAGGGAGGTGACATTCTCTACCGGAATACCGGAAAAGGTACATTTGAAGATGTGACTACCAAGGCGGCAATAGGCAGTAAAACAGGAGGTAATATGGCCCTGTTCTTTGATCTTGACCATGATGGCGATCTCGATATGTATGAGTTGCGTTCCACAAATAACCTGCAGTTCAGGAACAATGCCGACGGTACATTCTCTGATCAGTCAGAAAAGATGGAGCAGGTTAATAGCAATCTGGTCAGCCGCGATGCAGTATTTGGTGATTTTGATGAGGATGAGGATATTGACCTGGTTGTAGTAAATAGTAATCAATCGGATATTTTCTACTCTAATCAGCGAATGGGTGTTTTTAAGAATGAGACAGAGAAGAGTGGATTGGTCAGTAGTGGAGGCTCATCATCTGTATCGGCAGGGGATTATACCAACGACGGATATCTCGATCTGCTGGTCACATCGTCAGAGGGTGGAGTCCATCGTCTTTTCAGGAATACCCGCACCGGATCTTTTGAAAGGGATAACAGTGTAAGTGAGATTTTTGCTTTAACAAAGCAGGCCAGGATACACGACGCATGTTTTATAGATTTTGACAACGACGGATCGCTCGATATTTTTATGGCAGGGGAGCCGGCTGAGGCCGGCGGAAGAGGTTTATTCCTGTTCCATAACAACGGTATTGACGGTTTCAATGATGTTTCGCATCTGCTTCCCGACGAGGTGAAAGCAGCACATCAGGTTGCACTGTTCGATTACAATTATGACGGTGACCTTGATATTGTACTGGCAGGTGTAAACGGGGGAATAACGCTTCTCAGGAATGACGGCGGTAATATTAACCATTTCATAAGGATGAAACTGGTCGGGCTGAGGGCTGGCAGTGCAAAGAATAACCATTTCGGTATCGGTGCAAAAGTTGAGATACGCTCAGGCAATCTTTATCAGACAATTGTTGTCACTGATCCGAACATACATTTTGGTATCGGTCACAGGGCTGTAGCAGATGTTATAAGGATCACCTGGACCAACGGTGTCCCTCAGAATATTTTCTTCCCCGGTACTGACCAGGCACTCATTGAAGCGCAAACACTGAAAGGCTCATGTCCGTTCCTCTATACCTGGAACGGAAATGAATTTGTTTTTGTCAAAGATATCCTGTGGCGTAGCGCTCTTGGAATGCCCCTTGGCATAATGGGAGGGACAACTGCATATGCTTTTGCCGATGCCTCCGACGATTACCTTAAGATTTCCGGGGAGTTGCTGAAGCCCGAAAAAGGAAAATACTCAATACAGGTTACCTCTGAGCTCTGGGAAACCATATACCTTGATCAACTGCATCTGGTGGCAGTAGATCATCCCGATTCAGTCGATATTTACGTCCCTGAACAATTTTCGCCACCCCCTTTTCCGGGATTGAAGCTATATACGGTTTCAAAAAAATTTCTTCCTGCTTCAGCCAGGGGTACAGATGGCGGAGATGTTCTTGAATTCATCAGCAAAAAAGATGACAGGTATCTCTCTGATTTCAAAACTGACAAATACCAGGGTATTACAGAGATGCATGACCTTGTGCTTGATCCGGGGAAAATTGCAGAACCGGGAGGCCTGATACTATTTCTGAATGGATGGATATTCCCCACTGATGCAAGCATCAATTTTGCTTTATCGCAGTCAGAGACATTGAAAGTTACACCTCCAGTGATACAGGTTATTAATAAAAAAGGAGAATGGGAGACAGTAATAGATGATCTGGGATTTCCGCAGGGTAAGGACAAAACAGTGATTGCAGACCTGACAGGTAAATTCCTTTCTTCCGATTACAGGATAAGGATCAGAACAAATATGGAGATATACTGGGATTATATCTTCTTTTCCGACAGGTTATCTGATGCCCCGGTTGTATCAACACCCATGGAACCCGTTTCTGCTGACCTTCATTACAGGGGATTTTCGAAGAGCTTCAGAAAAGGCGGGCGCTATGGTCCTCACTGGTTCGATTATTCTGTTACAGATAAAGAGCCAATGTGGAGAGATCTTCCGGGTAATTATACCCGTTATGGCGATGTACTTCCCCTTATCACCGCCAGCGATAATAGATATATAATTTCAAATGCAGGTGATGAAGCAACAATTACTTTTGATGAGAGAAAACTGCCGCCGTTACAGAAAGGATGGAAGAGGGACTATCTGATAAGGAGTGTGGGATGGGTTAAGGACGGTGATCTGAATACTGCTTTCGGTAACTCTGTAATGCCGCTGCCTTATCATGGAATGTCATCATACCCACCTTCAGAAAAGGATAAGTACCCTGATGATCCTGAATTGAAGAAATACCACCAGGAGTATAATACCAGGATCGTTACCAGGGATGGCTATCTTAATGCGTTGAAGGTGAAATAATAAAGAATAGAATTTTCTAAATGTAAGGAGTAGTAAAAGTTTCCCCTCCTTTTGAAGGGGGCTGAGCGTTAAGAATTTGCCCAGTGGGCAAATTTAGCGAAGAGCCAGGCCGCAGGGAAGGCGCCGGGACAATTGATAATCTGTTTTTTACAATGTTCATT
>Ga0209319_1000116_pt1 | contig 137778 bp, 111 predicted proteins | sample RifGroE2_FD_184000 | JGI IMG/M metagenome (GOLD analysis project Ga0209319, IMG submission 184000) | Groundwater microbial communities from Rifle, Colorado - Groundwater E2 (SPAdes) (version 2) | ecosystem: Environmental > Aquatic > Deep subsurface > Groundwater | place: Rifle, Colorado... | reverse complement strand
AAGCTTATAGCCAGAAATAGTTTTCAACGTATCAACAGAATTATTAACATATTTTGTTGATAACTGTCTGAAATTAAAAATCCAAAAAATGATTTAATCGTTTTCAGTGTTTCGAACACTCATGATTTGTAATCCGTGACAGTGAACAGCCATGCAGAAGCCTATTCTTCAACGCACTCAGGTCGCTTTGCGACGCAGAGAGGTCGAAGAGTACATTGCGTTTCTAATGCCCGCACGAGCCGTGCTCATGCTCATTGCAAGTGTCGCCTCCATCGGTGAGATTGCCTGCGAGATATTGTTTCACGGCTGCTTCAGCATTGCCTGAGCAACCGCGGATTACCTGAATTCCGACATTACCAAGTACATGAATGGCGCCTTCGCCAATGCCACCAACCAGCATTATTTTCACGCCGTGTGTCCCAAGAACGCCAGCAATGCTCGATTTACAGCCACAACCTGTTGATTGTACATCAAAGGTTTCGGATATTGTTTTGTTTTCCGAAATATCAAAAATCCTAAAGTTTATTGAGTGACCAAAATGTCCGTCGATTTGATTATCACTTGTAAGTGGAGTTGCAATTTTCATTTTATTGTTATTTGTTTTTTTCAATTTTTTGAACGGTTGATTCTTCAGCAAGTCCGTCAGGACCAATTAAAAATCCCTTCGAATTTCTTCCGGTCATGATGATGTTCAGTCCCTGACAGGCTGATAGGTTTTGCCATTTGCAATGGATGGTTTTGCAATGCGACAGTCCGTTGATTTGAATTCCAATGCATTCTTCAGGCGAAAGCGTTGAAGAATTAATGTGCCTCATTATTAGATTCTTGAGGAAGTTATTTTCATTTCAGGCTGAGCCGCAATGGTTTTTTTCACTTTGCATAAATCAGCAACGTGAATGAGCGCTGTAACATATTGCTCCGGAAAATCTGCCGGGACCTGGATATCGATTGTAATATTGGCCGGGATACCGGTTTGCATGTCGTATTCAGCATCCTGAATAATTTTTATTCCTTCGGCTGATAATCCACGCTGGTCGCAAAAAGACTTCACATAAATACCGGCGCAGGTTCCAAGTGATGCAAGAAATAGTTCAAACGGTGTGGGGGCGCTGTTCTGTCCACCGGCTGCAACAGGTTGGTCAGTTCTGATGATGTGTCCGTTGATGTGAGCGGAAATCACTTTTCCGCCGTCGAATGTTACTTCCATGATTCAATAAATTTGATTATTGCAAAGGTCCGAAATTTATTAAGGTCATAAAATAATAATATGTGATTTAAATCATACATTGAAAGTAAAAGTAATTCAAGTTTTACAGCAATTCCGCAACCTGAGTGCCTCGCGGCTGTGTCATCACGTGAAACGTGACAAGCTGTTTCACGTGAAGCGAGCTCTCTGCGTTGTGGAATTGTTCAGGAGCCCAACGCACTCAGGTCGCATTCTGCGACGCAGAGAGGTTGGTCTCCGAGACTGCAAGCCGTCAGGTCGCCTTCAGCGACGCAGAGAAGTTGGTCTCAAAGAGTGCAACACTCAGGTCACCTTCAGTGACGCGGAGAGGTTGGACTGAAGATCTGAAATAATTATTTCAATTTGATTATCCTGGGATGCAAAAAAAATGAGAAAAGCGATTTAAGATGACTTCTTAATTTTTCCTGCTTTTACGGGTAGTTTTTCTCTCAGTGGCAGAATTTGTATTATTTCCTGAATACACTTTTTTCCACATTAAATAATCGCTTTCCGAAATCTGGCGCGCAGTCCAGGCCTTTTCAAGATTGTGTAGTTTGTCTTCGTTATTTGTTTTCATAGTACTTCCTCTTTTGTAATTACAAATATCAAGACAATTTAAAACGGAAAAGGTGTATAAAAAATGTGTGAAAACTTTGGATCCCGGCTAGTAATTATTGGAATTTGTAAAGACCGGATGCTTTTCGTTGTATTTTAAAAGAAAAAAGTAGATCATCTTTCTTTTTTTCTTTGACGATTCCAGTTGTTGCAGCAGTTCGGGGTCGTTTTCCTGCAAGTAAATTTTGAAGTTTTTATAGCAGAATTCGAAGCGTCGCCCGGTATTCCATTCCATAACGAGTTCTCTGTTGGTGATCCTTCGGTTCGGAGTGGTGGAATATGGATTGAACGGATCGTTAAATCCCGGATCAAAGTATTGCATTTCCAATACAAAATAATGAATGAGTGCGCCGACTACCTGTAGTCTGAAATAATTGTTGCCATAGCCCTGATGAATGAAAACGCTTTTGTTGAGACAATAGCCCCATGGCTGCTTCACTTCACAATCATAGGTGGTTGAAGAATCGGCACAAACTCTATATAAAAAAGTTTCTCCGGCTTTGTGTTTTACTTCGAAACCAGAATAAGCAGGCCGGTTGTTTTTGAAATCGTCGAATGTGAGGTAGATGCCATCGTTGAAGCGAAAGTCGGGATAAACCTTTGAGGAGTCAGACTGCGCACCGGCTTTGACGAAAATGAGTAAAAGGGATATAACAATCAGAAGATTTTTCATTTCAACTTAGCCATAAATTTTTCAACATTGATGATGGCCCGTGTATGAAAACCTTCGCCGGCTTTGCCTTGTTCATCAAAAACTTCGACCCAAAACTTCAGCATTTTTCCATTTATTTCAGTCAAGGCTGCTATGCAATTAATTTTCATACCAATTTGGGTAGCTTTGAGATGTTTTATATCCACCGCGGTGCCTACTGTACTAAATCCGGGTTCAAGGTGATCCAACGCCAGTTCCAGACAGGTCTTTTCCATAAATCCAATCATGGCTGGAGTGGCAAGCACATCGACCATTCCCGAACCATAAGTGGTGGCAGAGTCGGCAGAAGTTGTTATTTTCTCAAGTGAGTAGGAAAGTCCGGTTTGCAGCATTGCATTATTTTTCCTCAAAATTAAAAATAATTTCCTGCTCGATATCATGATGCAAACTTTGTCCGACCGGACACATTCTGGCGGCATGGCGAATTATCTGCTTTTCCTTTTCGGAATATTCAATACCCGGGAAATCAATTATTATTCTGATTTTTACTATTCTGCGAGGATCAGTTCCCATAAATTTTTCAACGGAAGCGGTGGCTCCGTCAATTGAGAACCCAATGGTTTGGCCGGCCAGTCCCATAACAGTGAGCATACACGATGCCAACGACGTGGCTAACAGGTCGGTAGGTGAAAATTTCTCCCCCTTTCCATGATTGTCAACCGGAGCATCTGTCTCGATTTGCGAAGAAGAAGCTGAATGTTCACAAACAGTTCTTAATTCACCTACGTATTGCACTTTTGAGGTCATGAAAAAAATATTTTAACATTTAATACTAATTTAACACCACTATGTATATATTCGAGTTAATTTTAACACTCGAAACCTACAGAATGTCCACAAAAATATATAAATTTCTTATATATATATCAATTTCAGCAATGATAGCCGTCGTTGTGGGACAAATTATTTGGACATCATATTCTCAAAAGGTTATCAGGCAGGCCGGATATACCCTGATTCAACTGTCACTTGCCAAATCAAGTCACGATTTCAATCAGGAAATTAACCGGATTGAAACCAGAGGTGGAAAAAAGCCCAGTTTCGAAGTTATGCGCTCAATGATTGACAGCGCTTTGAATGCTGAATTTGAAAGTATTATTCTCTTCGAAGACCTTGAATATTCCATATACAGAGGAAATAAGATTTTATTCAAATCAAATCCTGACATTACAGATGAGGACGCAATGAACAGCGATTTCAGCCGGGGATTTTATTATGAAAAAAACAAACCTGCGATGATGGTGAGTATTATTCCCCCTGGGAGCATCGGATATCGTCTGAATTTGTCGCATATGAATTTATGGTGGCTGATGTCGATGCTTGGTTTTGTTGTAATTGCAATAATAGCACTCATCTTGATGCGAGCCATTCAAAAAGCGAAGCAGGAAGCCAATACCAGGGTTAAAACCATCAACAACATTGCGCATGAATTCAAGACACCCATTGCAAGTATAAAGCTTGCCGCTGAAATGCTGGTGCATGAAGATGTCGCCCGGCAGCCGGATCGCGTTCACCGATATGCGGAGCTCATTCAGTATGAAATCAAGCGACTCCAGCGTCAGACAGAACAGTTTCAAAACGTGGTACTGTTGGAAGAAGGACAGATTATGCTTCGTTTCACATACATCAACGCAAATGAAGTTTTACAGAAGATGGTAAACCATTATTTGTTGGTTCGCAGCGATTATCAGGATAGGCTGTTGACAGATCTGAAAGCAGACAATGATTTTATTTATGCTGATTTGGCTCATTTCGAGAATGTGATTACAAACCTGATCGATAATGCTTTCAAATATGGCGGTGACAAAGTCAAGGTTACCATTTCTACAAGATCGATTGAATCAGGAGTGCAGATACTCGTGAGTGATGACGGACTGGGCATTGCCAAATCGCATCAGAAGTTGATTTTTAATCGGTTTTACCGGGTAACCCCGATAAACAAGCACGATATAAAAGGACACGGAATCGGGCTTTACTATGTCAAAACAATTCTCAAACAAATGGGTGCAGATATCGCGGTACATAGTAGCGTTGGGAAAGGTGCTACTTTCGAAATATTGTTTCAGTTTGAATTAAACAACCAAGAAAAATAACAACTATGGAAAAGAAAAAAGGCAGAATTCTTTTGGTCGAAGACGACCGTACTTTAAGTACACTTGTACGCGACATTCTTGAAATAAACAAGTATGAAGTTGTACTTTGCTCCAATGGCGAAGAAGGACTCGCAACATTCAAATCACAAAAATTTGACCTGATGCTGGTTGACATTATGATGCCCAAAATGGACGGAATTACAATGATTAAGGAAATACGCCGCTACGATCAGCGTGTTCCTATCGTTATTATCAGTGCCAAGGACATGAAAGACGACAAAATCGAAGGTTTCCGTGCAGGTGCCGACGATTATGTTGTGAAACCTTTCAGCACCGACGAGTTGCTTCTCCGCATCGATGCTATTCTGAAACGCGTTCAGCGCGCACAGGAAATGCTGCTCACTACCACTACAGAGATTATTGAGTTCGGTAATTGCAAACTCGATGTTGGCGAACAGAACCTGACCATTAAGAACAAAACCATGCACCTGACACGCAAAGAATGCGATCTGATTCGTTTGCTTGCCATGAAACGCAATGAACTTTTGCTTCGCGAAGTGGCTCTGAAAGCTATCTGGGGCGATGATGACTATTTCATTGGTCGCAGCATGGACGTCTTTATCAGCCGCATTCGCAAGTATCTGAAAGACGACAATAAAGTTGAAATCGTGAATGTTCACGGTCTCGGCTTTAAAATGATGATTAAGTAGTTTAATTACTTAATCAGAATCGAAAATCCCTGTTCGGTCAACTGAAACGTTGGCTGGCAGGGCTTTTTTGCATGGAGTACCCAACATTTTGGTTCTGCCGCGGCAGGATAAACTCCCCGCCCGACATTTATTTGCAAATGGGAGCGAACACGGAATTCCGCCAGTAGGCGGACAAGCTGTTGGGTACTGGGGAGAATCTTTCCCCTGACGATTCCATGTCAGCAGGCATTGTTGTCATACTCATCTTGCTGACGATAAAATGTCAGGGGAAAGCAATAAATATTTTTTGTAATTTCGCAAACAAAGCTACAAGTATGAGTTCTATTCTTATCATCGACGATGAACAACCGATCCGCAAAACGCTGCGCGAAATTCTGGAATACGAAAAATTCAAGGTGATGGAAGCCGAAAACGGCATGAAAGCGTTGGAACTGATAAAATTAAATAAATTTGATGTGGTGCTTTGCGACATCAAAATGCCGCAGATGGATGGACTCGAAGTGCTTGATAAAATTCAGGAACTGAGTGATGTTCCCGTCGTCATGATCTCCGGTCACGGAAACATAGACACTGCTGTGGAAGCCATCAAAAAAGGTGCGTTTGATTATATCTCGAAGCCACCCGATCTCAATCGCTTGCTGGTGACCGTGCGCAACGCACTCGATCGTCATTCGCTGGTAACAGAGACGCGAAAGTTAAAGCAAAAAATCTCAAAAGCATATGAAATCATTGGTGAATCGCCCGCCATCACTCAAATAAAGGAAATGATCGAACGAGTAGCACCGACCGATGCACGGGTTCTCGTTACCGGCGAAAACGGAACCGGAAAAGAATTGGTTGCGCGTTGGCTGCATGAACTCAGCGCCAGGGCAGGGAACTCGTTTATCGAAGTGAACTGCGCGGCCATTCCGAGCGAGCTCATCGAGAGCCAACTTTTCGGTCATGAAAAAGGTTCATTCACTTCGGCCATCAAACAGCGCCGGGGCGATTTCGAGCTGGCCAGTGGCGGCACTTTGTTTCTTGATGAAATCGGCGACATGAGTCTTTCGGCGCAGGCAAAGGTTTTGCGCGCATTGCAGGAAAACAAAATTACACGCGTTGGTGGCGAAAAAGAAATTTCGGTGGATGTGCGTGTGATAGCTGCCACCAATAAAAACGTGAAGGACGAAATCTCGAGAAGTAATTTCCGCGAAGATTTATATCATCGTCTTTCGGTCATCATTATCCATGTACCACCGCTCCGCGAGCGGCTCGAAGACATTCCACTGTTGGTTGAACATTTCTCCAATGACATTGCAATCACGCAGGGAAAACCCGCCAAAGAGTTCACGAATAAAGCCATTGATGAATTGAAAAAACTTCAGTGGACCGGTAACATCCGCGAATTGCGCAATGTAGTTGAACGTCTCATTATTCTTTCAGGCAAAGAAATTACCGATAAAGATGTGAAGCTGTTTGCGCGGCCGCTTGCGTAAAGCATGAGGCAGGCGGCATGCGGCGCGCAATGCGCAACGCAAAACGGCTCAACTCCTTCTTTAACCTCTTTGCGTCGTGAAGTGACCTGTCACGATAGCTATCGTGAGCGTTAAAGAAGCACACTCTTTCAAGCTCCTTCTGAGAGCTGATTGCTGATTCCTGGCAACTGATTGCTGATTGCTCACAACTGACTACTCACAACTGACAACTTTGTTGTATCTTTGCAAAGCAATTTACACTGGGGCTGTGTTGGTTTTGACAGCAGTTGTGGGGGTAAAGTAAGCATGCCGGAGGACGTCCGTATTCTCCGTAAAAACCGCGGGCAACACTATAATAACAGGCAACGATAACTCGTTCGCATTGGCTGCTTAAGCGGAATGTTTAAGCCCCGATTGTCTCCCCGGAAGCGCTGACCGACCGCGTCTGGACCGAGGCACCGCAAATGCCGGAATCGCAGATTGATATACCTTTGGTCGTCTGCTAAAAAATAAAAGGATAAGGTGCAGATAGGGCTCGTTTCTCCCCGGTTTGCATACGAAAATTAATCAGAAGCTAAGCATGTAGAAAGCTTTTCTGTCCGCTGTTTGGACGAGGGTTCGAACCCCTCCAGCTCCACAACCCAAGCCACTTTTCGAAAGAAAAGTGGTATTTTTTTGTGCTGAGGCGAGCGCCCGCGATCAGCCGAAAGCGCAAAAAAATGCCATCGGATGCAAAGCAGCCGGTGGCTTGGGTTGTAAGTCCCCCCACCAGGGCTCGGCGTAGCCAGCCCCTCCAGCGACATACACGCCGCTACGCGCGAGTTATCGACGACCTGATCAATAAGGATATGGAAAAAATTTACTCGAAATATAAGGCGGTGTAGGGTAGAAGTGGCGTAAAATGAAAGCACCCTGGTAATAGACCAAGGTGCTTTTTTGATTTTGCTAACGGCTGCGGTTTCGCGCAATAGGGGGGGTAACCGCTAAACAATGTACAAAGTCGAAATTTAAATTTTCGAAAAACTGTAATTTGAAGCACATAAACTCGGCTTTCACTAAACCGCTATTATAAGTCGTGGCCGGCACATGGTTACGACCAATTAGTTATTAGCCATTATATCTCATTTATTTTAAAGCGACCACAGTAACCAATAGAACCAGATGCATAAAGTTCAGTTACGATTTCTATATTTTTACTTTCTGGTTTATTATAAATGTCTTCATATATGATTGTTGCTTTAATAATTGGGAAAAAGCATGCAAAATCATCGCCCTCAAAGCATTCTGATTTGTCTTTAAGATTAGATAGATAGTGAATGCTAATATTTAGTAATTCAAGGTAAAGTGCAGGCATTTTTATGGGAATATAAGTGTTGCTTATGTTCACTGGTAATACATATGATAAATAGTCATGCATTGAATATTTCGTAGAAATTCCACACTGAATAAACGGGAGTGCTTCATTTTGATTTAGAAATGAAACAAATTCAGAATTATTTTTAATTTCGATTAATAATTTTGGATCAACATTTTTTCCAAGCTTATTTATTTTTTCTATAAACCCATCCATGTCATATTTGAATTTAATGTCGACTTTTTTAGCAGTCCCAAACCCAATGTTATAACAATGTAAATTAAAATCATGTGTATTAATGTCATTTCCAAATTTACGGATAGTATTATGATCCTCTGGCTTATTTGTCCAATGAAGAGGCATGATGATTTTTTCTTTCTCAACTCCAATCACATTATATGAAATACTATCAATAAAAAGGTGAGGTCGATAAGTGTTTTGCCTTTGTCTTTTTATCTCTCGTAAAGTCCAGTAATAAATGATTGCGGCGGCAATTGTTGCAAGTGCGCTTAAAGAGGCTATTAATATGTTCATTGTTTCTTGTCCCATTTGATTATCAAAGTCTAATTTGCGTCAATGAATTGTTCTGACAATTACGCTTAACGTTTTGCGGCTTTGCGCTCGGACATGTTTTCGAAGCACAAAGCTCCAAGTTTGCACATCAGCTCGCCTGACGCATTACCCGTGTTAGTAGTAATGATTTATCATATTTCAACAAAATAATACACCCTATCTTCACTATATAAAGTACGCAGATTTGTATATTTTAATTTTAACTTATTCTCTGATTCAATATGACCGTCATAATAAGATTCCCCACCACCATAATTGAAAGATTTTATACTGCAAAATATACTACTGCCATCAACTTTATATATTCCTAGTTCGTCCCATGATCTATCTAACCATTTAATGATTTTATTTGCATCACCTTCACCTTCATCGATTACTGAGACTGATACTACGACATTATCAGAATAAAAGCGAAGATATTTTCTTGACCCATCTACAGGTTCTGTCCGATATAACCCGTCATATCTTATTTTATATATTGTTTCTGTTTTAGTTTCAGAGTTTGTTTTTTCTTGTTTGTCACCTGAACTAACTCCACAACTCGTCAAGATTGCTGTAACTAAAAACAATGCTTTGTAAATTGTCTTTATTGCTTTCATTTTCTCTGATTTTAATTTACTAATATCGTTCGCATACGCCCTACAAATATATATATTGTACCAATATAAAATGTAAAATTTACGACTAAATCTTGGAAATTATCATAAAAGACTAAAATACAAATAAATACCAACGTTGGCTGCGGTGCCTTTCTGAAACAATAAGTATCTATTCATCTACACTTTATTGGCTGTGACGCTAGGTTGCAGTGGCGAAACATGAGAGCACCCTGGCTAAAGGCCAAGGTGCTTTTTTACCACAGGATTTCATCTGGGCATTCATTAGTGTATGTGGAATGCGTAGAAGGCTAATAAGTGGCACAAAGGAAGAAATGAAATGCCACATTTGCATTGAGCATCCGAGGGGAGCCAACGTTAGATATCATTATTATTTATATAATCTAACTGGCTTACAGAAATTCTTAGTTATTTTAAACGTACCTTTCCAATCATAAACTGAAGATTTGGCTGTGAAGTTATAAGTTCCGGCTGGTAACCTTATTTTCAAGCTGGCGTCTGATTCTATTCCACAAGAGGGAATGTAATCCGTGTCAGTAAAGTATTTTGTTAATTGTCCTACATAATAACCTTCAACATAAATACTTATAATTCCCAAGTTATTTTGATTTACATAAAATATCATTGTTCCTTCATCAGAATTATCAGCATATAAATCAAAATCAAAATCTGTTGTTTCATAGTAATCACTCAGGTCAATATTTAGAAAGCAAAAATAATTTCCAGAGCAATCACCTTCCATTAAACTAAAATTTTTTACACTTGGAGGAAGTCTATCAAACCCAACTAAAAATCTTGTTTTTGTCCCATTATAAACTATGCGAGGATTATCTTTATCAGGCATATCAGTGGTTGTTGCATAATAAATTTCTCCTGTTTCCAGATCAACAAGCCTATAATCTTGCAACCATATAGAAGTATATCCTTGATTATCATTTTCATATTCATATGTAAAGAAAAAGATTGAATGTTCTTTAATATTTGCAAAATAGTCCAGACTTAACCCAGGTTTGTCACGTTTAACAATCCCAATATCAAAAATTTTGTCTTTACCATAATAGTTAGCTTCAGTGCTATAACTTGATTTATTCTTAGTGCTATATAATGATGATATGGACATCGCATATGTTTTTTTGACACTTATGAGTAGCTCTAAATTTGATTTTGGAATTGCGAAATTCAAATTTTGTCCATCAGCAAGTTGACCAACAGATATCCCGATTAATTCCCCGTTAGAATTTAAAACTGGTCCGCCACTACTGCCCGGAGAAATAGGGGCGGTTATTTGAATTAGCTGATAGCCTTCAAAGTCCCTAAGCCCGCTCACAATACCATCGGAAATTGTTGCTGGAAGCCCCTTGGGACTACCAATAACATAAACTTTTTGACCAGGAGTTGCAGTTGTTGAGGAGAACTTAATTGTAGGTTTATTAAGTCCTGTTACTTTTAATAAAATAAGGTCGACTGATTCGTCAGCCGCCAAATAACCTTCAATTTTATATTTTTCAGTAGAATTATTTAAATAGCAATAAGCTGTCGTTGCCCCTTCAATGACGTGATAATTTGTTGCAATAATATTTTCGCCAACGAAAAATCCTGAACCAAGACCAATATCCGTTTCTATTGTCACGGTAGAATTAACGGTGTTCTTGTAAATAATTGTTGCGTCCTGGGCTTTTAATGTCCAAAAAAAACCACTAAGAATTATTAATAGTAATGTTTTTTTCATTGCGCTTCTTTTTTTTATTATCATATTAGCGTACCCTGACAAAAGACAAATATAGCAATTGTATGTAAGAAAATCCATAACCGCGTCTAAAAAATATTTATTTTATATCAACTTGTATTACAGGTTGCTAATTGATGCTTCTAAGTCGCATGCCGGCTATTTATTTTTTCTACATGGCAAAAAATGAAAGCACCATGGTAATAGACCAAGGTGCTTTATTGATTTATAATTAAAACTTACTCCTTTATGTATAGGAATTTAATCTTTTTTTCAAGACTGCTTAATTCATAGATTCTATCGTGTGAATCAATATTGAAGTAATGCAGACCAGACGATTCCGAATCTGACTGTAATCTTGGTTCATGGATTTGTAAAAGTTGATGCTGAACGTACAGTGTTTGAGCTGTAGAAGCATCTAGTGTATCTGCAGGTTTAATCGATTTAAAATAATCGAAACAAAACATAAAAGCAGCATTTAAATCATTCACATTGTCCTTTGTTATCCATGTTTTTTGAGGAACATGAATAAGCCAATCCCACACTAAGTGACCACCATAATTACGAACAGCCCAAATAGAATCAATGGGAATATGATATTCCATTGCTGGTGGGAAAACACCCGTAATACCATTGTCATCCACAATCCAATTCCCAAATTTTACTGTAATTGTCTCCATAGAAATAATAATTAAAATTTAACATTAGACTTTATGGTTAAGCAAAGGTTTAATTGTACAACAAAAACACCCCAACTCTCGCCAAGGTGCAATTCTGAAACAGACAAACATTTTAAACTACGCCAACACCTTGTCAGTTGTAGTAAAGCTGGCCCCTCCAGAGCCTTACAGGCATTGAATGATAATTCGCTCTGTGTTTCGGGAAAATTTATTCTTCACCACAATGCCCCCCGCAGCCACATTCTTTCCCTTTCGCTTTTTCGAATGCTTCGCAGCCTTCGGTGAAGGAAAAATAGATTAAACCGGCGGCTCCAATCACGTCGGCATAAGCAAAGCCGGTTAATTCATAAATCAGGCTGGAGGCGAGCAATACCAGCGACATGTACACACAAACCTTTGTGCAATTGGCATCGGCTATAATCGGGTCGGAATGCAGTTTTTTGCCAATGCGTTTTTTGGCAAGCATCAACCAGATCATCACTGCAATTGAAATCAGTGAAATGATCACGCCCCACAAAGTCGTTTCAGGCTTATGTTGCGAAATCAGGTTCAGGACAATGCCAGCCAGCAATCCGGCTGATAAAAAATAAAACGAAAAGCCGGTAATTCTCAATGCTGTTTTTTCAAAATCACTTCTGGTGCTTGCCGGATTTTTTCGGATACGAAGAATCATAATGGCTATGCCGATGCCCGACAGGACCTCGATAAAACTATCGACTCCAAAACCAAACAAAGCCAGCGTTTCGTCCTGATAGCCGAAATACATCGAAATAATTCCTTCGGCAATGTTGTAGAAAATGGTGAACAAGCTAAGCGCGAAGGCTTGCTTGAATAGTTTTGATTCTGTATTTTCATGCTGAATCATGCGTTCAATTTTTTTGTTTTCAGACGAAGACTGTTGCTGACGACCGATACTGAGCTCAGGGCCATGGCTGCTCCTGCAATCATCGGATTGAGCATAAAGCCCCAGACAGGGTAGAGAACCGCAGCTGCAACACAAATATAGCAATTGCGCTTATGTCTGTCTTTTATTCGTAATGATATTTACGTTTCATGTTGTCAGAAACCTCAGAGGAAAAGTCAAATTTATCTATGGCGATGTCAAGAAATTTTCTCACAGAGTCCCTTTGCCCAAGTTTGTCGAAACAGCTGAGAAGATTACCGTATATTTTTGTGTTCTCTGGATTCATTTTGTAGGATATGAGTCCGACATTAATTGCCTCTTCGCAGCTGTCAAGTTTGCCGAGAATGTAACACTTGCTATTTAAATATTCCCATTTGTCACCGCAAATTTCTATAGCCTTATTAATTGAATTTAATGCGTCATTCCATTTGTTTAATTCGCAGTAATCCAGTGCAATATTGAAGTGTACTTTAGGTTCGGAAGGATTAATATCTTTTGCTTTAAAGTTGTAAATTAAAGAGGAGTCATAATTTTTTTTATAATAATAAAATGCACCAAGCCGTAAGTTTAATTCAAAACTGTCTTTGTATTGCGAATTAGTATAAAAGTCACTTAGCATGCTGTCTAAAGTTGAGAATTTTTCCGCTTCGCCACTGTTGCAAGTACGATTGTCAGTGTGCACATACCTTTCGAGTGGTGGATATTCCTTTGTCTTGCTGTTGTTGCAAGCAATAAGAAATATTGTCAGTAAGATAATTGCCCAAAGTTTCATTTTCTTTTTAGTGTGAATGCTAATGTTTTGGCAGACGCAACACAAATATAGCAATTGCAATAACATGCAACATAATACTACTTGTTTTAGAGGAAAATATTTTGTCAGACAAAACCTCCCGGGTGCCTGTGAAACGCATGGCGTGGTTGCAAATCAGCGCGCTATTGTTTAATGATTTTCTGAAATTCCGATGTGCAGCTATTTTCAAATTTAATGACATATACGCCGGGCTCAAAATTATTTGTCGGAACAGTAGTGATCTCATCAAAGCAGCCACTATACACCACTTGTCCCACAGCATTCAGAATTTCAAAATGTAGTTTTTCCTGATTGCTTTCAATGGTCAATTCGTTCGAAACAGGATTTGGATACACTTTAATAATTCCTGCAGATGCAACAGATTCGATACCTGCAGAAGTTACCTGTATTGTGTTTGAAGAATCGGAACTGCAACCCAGCAAAGTAACAATCACAAAATAATCACCGTTGACTGTTGCTGAATAATTCTGATTTGTGGCGCCGGCAATTATTCCGTTCTGGTCATACCATTGATTGCCGGAAACGGCATCGGAAGACAGCACAGTACCTGTCACAGTGATTGCAGGTGTTGGGGGAATAGGATTAACAGTAAGATTTAGCTTAAACACATAGTCACAACCTTGCGGAGTAAGCAGGCTGTCATAATATGTTCCAGTCTCGCTGAAAACAATGCCATGCCATAAGAAGACATCTCCATCGCAAATTTCTTCATCTTGAACATTTTCAAAAACCGGGTTTACAATAAGGTTGAGCGTATACACACTGTCACAGCCATTCACGCTAAGCAGGCTGTCATAATAAGTCCCGGCCGAGCTGTACATATTGCCATGCCAATTTAATATATCTCCATCGCAAATCTCTTTGTTTTCCACATAATCGAAAAGCGGGTTTACAGTAAGGTTGAGCGTATACACACTGTCGCAGCCAAGCAATGTTTGCAGGCTGTCGTGATATATTCCAGTCATAGTATAATCATTGCCTCGCCATGAAAAAACGTCGCCCTGGCAAATATTTTCGGTTTGCAAATATTCATAAACAGGATTAATGGTGAGATTCAGCTTATACACACTGTCGCAGCCAAGCTGAGTTTGCAGACTATCATAATAGGTTCCCGCTACGGTGTAATCATGGCCACGCCAGTTGAAAACACCTCCATTGCAAATCACTTCGCTTTGCGAATACTCATAAGCCGGCTTAATGGTAAGATTCAGCTTATACACACTGTCACATCCATGCGGGGTTTGCAGACTGTCATAATAAGTTCCCGCCACGGAGTAATCAATGCCACGCCAGGTGAAAATATCGCCCTGGCAAATATTTTCGTTTTGTTCAAGCGCAAAGGACTGATAGATTGAAAGATTCAGGTGAACAATGCTGTCGCAGCCATTGGAAGAACCGCCTGGAATGGTAAAAAGTGCAGTACTGTTACTGGATGTGTAGGTCACGCCATTCATCCAGGTATATGAATCACAAGCTGATTTGATATCGACTCCGGAACGTTTCGAAGAATAAGAGTAATCCATATCGTCGTAGAACAAATCAACTGGAGAATACATAGGATCAACAGAGTTATAGTCAACCATAAAACTTTTTACACCGATCCAGTTCAATGATACATAAACATAGCTAAACTGATAATCAGTCGGGTTGAGGGAGACATTGTAAATAAGTGCTCCATTATTATCAAATCCTTTCAGATTCAGGTGCGTAAAGTCTGATGCCATCTGAGTCTGCAGCCAGAGTCCGTGTATGTCAATGTTCACATCAGTGCTTAGCTTTGCGTGATAACCCGGCGCCGACATTGCGTGACCAGTACCTGAGTGAGGAAGATAATCTCTTATGTTGTCCCACCCGCTATTATCCCAACTCCATGGGTGTCCATCTTCGGTCCACGATCGGGTCCCAAAAGCCTGGTCAAAATTCAATACGTTTGTTGGAGGAATATAGGTGTAATCCAAATCATCATAGCTTAAATCAACGGGGTTATAGAGTGGGTCGGTGGAATTAAAATCAACCATAAAGCTTCTCACATTGACCCAATTCAATGTTACATAAGCATAGCTAAACTGATAATCTGCCGGGTTGAGGGATACGTTGTAAATCAATACTCCACACTCGTTATATCCTTTCAGGTTCAGATGTGAAAAGTTTGAAGCATTACCTGTCATCAGCCAGACTCCCTGAATGTTTATGTTTGCATCTGTACTCAGCTTTGAGGAATAACCCGGTGCTGACATCGCATGGCCGGTACCGGTGTGAGGAGTATAATTCCTGATATTATCCCATCCGCTGTTATCCCAACTCCACGGGTGGCCATCTTCAGTCCAAGACTGGGTGCCGAAAGGTTCATCGAAATTCACTGTTTGTGCATTTGTGAAGTTGTGCATTATTAGCATGATCAATGCTATAGCAAATCCTTGACATAAAATGCTTTTCATAAATTCTGTTTTTAATTATTTGCTTAATATTCAAATTTGTACAAATATAGAAAATTTTCTTATCCGCAAAATTGTTTTGCTAATAATACAAAATCGTTAACTCGCAGGAGCAATATAGAGAGTTTGTTGAATTGTAAATCTGCGGGATGTAAAAAAAAAAAAGTTTCGATTTAACGATTTACCACCTGCAATAAATCGTTTCCGGCGCTTTTTATTTCAGGAAATCTCAATCCGTGAAAAGGTTTGCGTAACTGATTCAGAATGTGTTTCGAGAGTATTTGATAGACCATCGCCTGATTCTTAAGATCGACGGCGTTTGCTTTAAGAACAGCATACAATCCGTCATACGATGAATAATATTTCAATACATCGTGTTTAAAGCAAAGAAGTCCGTTTTCGCATACCAGCATTTCGACTTTATGAAATGGCCCCGAATTGAAAATACGATTGATTTCAATCGATAGAAAATTAAGATTGATGTTCATGATTATTTATTTTCATCGAATATACTGCATAATATCGTATTTGACTAACATAATTGTCGTTTTGTGGTTAATTTAACTTGGTACAACTATAATTATATAATTTAATGAATTGTTTGATAATGGCAGAAGTCTGACAACTTTTGCGCTATCAGTGTCCTACTCTTCCATGTCCTTCATTGCATTTCGGACTAAGGAAGGTCGGTACGATTGAAGATGTTGTTTTTGTTTATTCAGACACACAAAATATTTATTTCAGCGCAAACGCCACCGCGGCTTCGGCATGAATCTGAAGAGTATCGAATAATGGAATGTCGGTGTCGGATTGTTTGATCAGCAGCGGGATTTCGGTGCAGCCCATGATGATGCCTTCGGCGCCTGCGTTACGAAGTTCCTGCATGATTTCCAGATAGCGCACTTTTGCATCCGCTGTGAAAATGCCGCGGGTGAACTCGTTATAAATGGTATCATGCACGTAATCGCGCACAGCGGGCGGGGGAGTGATGACATCGATTCCAAATTTTTCTTTCAGTCGCTGCGCATAAAACGGCATTTCCATGGTTGGCTTTGTGCCTAATAATCCGACTTTGCTGATGTTATTTTCCTTTATTTTTTCTCCGGTGGCATCGGCAATATGCAAGAGCGGAATGCTGATATGTTGCGAAATGGCATCGGCAAACATGTGGGGCGTATTGGCACACAACAGCAGACAGTCGGCTCCATGTTGCTCAATGCCCATGGCCTTTTCTCTAAAAAAATTTCCAAGCGATTCGTAATCGCTGTGGTCGATGCGACTGCGCACATCGTTGAAATCGACCGAAAACAGTACTATTTGCGCGGTGTGCACATTGCTGGTTACTTCCGAAATTTTTTCGTTGATGATGCGATAGTATTCCAGCGTTGATTCCCAGCCGGTTCCGCCCAAAAGTCCGATGGTTTTCATACTTGCAGCTTGTTGATGAACAAATATATGAAAATCCGCAGAATCAGACTTCGGCGAGCTTTATCAGACAGGGCCAACGCATTAAACTCCACAAAAAACAACCGGAATCGCAGTTGCACAAAGTAGCACGAAGTTTTGCACGAAGTAACACAATGTGAAAAGTGCAAAAGCCAATTCAAAAAAAACAACGTAGTTGAGTTGATCAATTACAGCATATCGAATTTGAAAGCTCGCTTTCAAATTCACTTTGCTGTAATGGATTACGGCTTTTGCATCATTAAATCTACTTCGTGAACCTTTGTGTGAACTTGGTGCAACTTTGTGCTACCAGGATTATTAATGCACGAACTTGACACAATTGATTAATGTATTTGAAGCGCAAGCCAGAAGGATTCTCATGCTTAATTTATTGTTGGTCATGATCCAATAGATTCGCTGAAATATTTTCAAAAAATTACCGTTTACTGAAATCACACAGGATCATTAATTCAAAATTATTACTTTTGCGGCTGCAATAAAAAATGAGAAACATATTTGAAACATTGGGCGATTGGATCAGGAACGTGGTAGATTTTTTCTATCCGCCCTTCCGCCATTATATGTCGAAGCAATTTTTTCGCTATGGAGTGACTGGCGGAGCCAATCTGGTTTTCGACTGGTTTATGTATTTCATCATTTTTCATTTTGTGCTTCAGAAGCAGATGCTTGACCTTGGGTTTGTCACCATGGGTTCGCATATTGCAACATTTGTTATCAAGTTTCCACTTGTATTTTTTTCCGGTTTTCTGTTGCAGAAATATGTCACATTTACTTTATCGGAACTACGCGGACATGTGCAGTTGTATCGCTATCTGATTGTTGTCGTCATTAATTTATTTGTTAACTATGCCGGATTGAAGCTTTTGGTTGAAATGTTCAATATTTATCCTACGGTATCCAATATTATTGTCTCCACTTTCACTGTATTCATCAGTTATGTCTTTCAGAATCACTATACGTTTAAGGCTCCGAAAAACGGAGGAGAGGAAAACTCCAAAGATTGAATCTTAATCAACCAACACCTTCTTCATTTCATTGTTGGCATTGAAAACCGGGAAGTACATCAGCTCTATACTTGCGGGATTCAGATTATACGAGCCGTTGAAACGCGGAAGGATCTTCACTCTGAATGTGTAAGTCCCCTTCGGCAGGTACTGACAGAAAATATCTGTTTCGTTCCTGAAATATTCGCGATGACTTTCAAAACTCACATTGCTTGTTTTTGAAGCATAGGAGCAACCTCCGAAAACCGGAATCCGGATCATAACATATTCGGCATCTTTTTTTACCGATACATGAACTGCAAGCACTGTTTCGCAACCGGCTTTCAGAGTAGAGTCCGAGACATTCTCGAAATACGTTTCGATTCTGAAATCGTTTTCAGTGGCCTGCGGATTCCGGATGATCTGTTTGCGGTAACAGGTGAAGTAAACCGGAAATGAGCCGGTTTTTGAAACCGAAATTTCACTGCCTGGTTTAAGTGTAGTAGAAAAAGGAAATTCCGAAACGCGCAGATTTGTATCGCCACTCAGAACCAATGCCGGCTCTGTGATTAACAATGCGGAGTCAAGCATATCGGGCAAAATGGATTGAATAATGTTTATGGATTCATAGGTGTTTTGCCACGATGCATTGCTGCGCTTTTCGAAAAAATAGTTGCGCATGAGACTTAGTTCTTTGCTTTGATCATTGGTGTCCGACTTCAGAATTCCATACATCAGCAATGTATTCTGAACATCGCTGTTGTCAACGGTTTCGCGGTTGCCATCGGTGTAATAAACATTCCCGAACAATGTTGTCTGACGGAAATGCTGCAATGTGTCCATGCTGAACGGAATTCCCATCATTTGCTTCAGCGCGCACAACTGCAGCAGATCTTTCAGCGTCGATGTCTTGCATTGATTTTCTTTTTCAAGATATTTCCTGTAATCAAGATAAATGTTCATCTGAAAAAGAAGCTTCAGCATTTTTATCCGGACATTGAAATCTGTTGTCTTTCCCAACTGCCAGATGAGGCCGTTGACCGCATCAGTCATATCGGGAACATCGTATTGCTGCGATTTTGCTTTGGCCAGAGCTGACATTACATGAATGGACATCCAAATATGGGAATCTGTATTCTGCCACCAGCCCCACAATCCGTCTTTGTTTTGATTATCAGAAAGCAAGCGGATGAGTTTTTTTATTTCGCGGTCATTGTCGGATTTTTCATTTCTGAATTTGGCAATATCATTTGCAGACAGAAGTGCCATCAGTTTTGAAGCAATCTGTTCGTTGCATCCGAAGCGGTAGTTGATGATGTTGTTCAGTTCAATCCCCAGAATGTCAATGGCATCGTCCGAAGCATACAAAATGCACTCGCTGAGAGATGAATCAGCTGAAATACTCAATACTGTGTCATTTTCAAGCACATGAAAAGTTCCTTCAGCTTTTTCGAGTCCCTGAGTGAATACCGGAATTTTCCTCAGTTCTCCGTCGAAGTAACCATCACTGCGGTTGACCTGATATTTGACTTCGATAGAATCATCGGCAACAACCATCAGCGAGTCAATGACAATGTTTTTAAAAACAGTTCTGCCCAGATTAATAATGTTTCCGTCTGATTCAAAAAACCGTTCAACCTCAGCCGAGTCGCTGGAATAATTCAGCGTTTTTCCGGTGATCTGGCATGAGTCGCCTTCGGTCAGAAACATCGGAACATATAGTTGTGCCATCAGAGGCTTGAAAGAGCGGATGGAATCTTCGGTCTGGCCCGTTTGCTTTTTTCCGTTCATGGCCATGCAGTAGGTTTTCCAACAGGTAACATCGTCTGGGAAAACAACTTCAAATTCTGCATGTCCGTTTTTATCGGTGATCAGGTCCGGCTGCCAGAAGCCAACATCGGAAAAATGGCTGCGCAACGATCCTTGTTTTTCTGCTTCGTCCTGAAATGCCGGATCATACAGTGAATTTTCTCCGGAGCTTATGTTGCGCGTATGAATGATCACGACTCCGTTTTTCCCTTGTTCGCCATATTCAGTCATTGCTTTTTCAGCCGACAAAACATTAATGCTTTCAATCAGCTGGGGATTGAGATTTGAAATATCGCCAGTGAAAACCTTTCCGTCAACAAGTATCAGTGCGCCTCCCGAAAGGGTTTGCGATGCCTCCGTTTTTACTCCGTTTGCAAACAATTTGTATCCGTTTTCACGGGCATTGATCTGTATATCATTGTTCGAAATCCGTACAATTCCGGTCGATGCATCACCATAATCAGCCGGAATGCCTCCGGTTATAATTCCGGGGATATTCGTAATATATGTTGTAATATCAGCAGCAGAGAGCGAAGGAACTGATTCCATCCTCATAATACTGGCGCAGCCATCTTTTTCTATAAGTGGTTCATTAAAGCAAGAAATTTCGCAGTAGTTCAGCATTAAGGACTGTGCCTTAAGTTCAACATCAAGAAAGGTCACACGATTGCCTCGGACAGGTACATCATTTTCCTGCAGACTTCCGTAGCCGAGGCTGCTGAATGTTACATTGTTCACGCTGACGGGTACATTGCGAAGGCAATAATTGCCGTCAAAATCAGTCATGCAACCAATCATGCTGTCGTCGGCCAGTTTGATATATACATTGCAGAACGGAATGGGTTCTCCGCTTTCCCCGTCAGTTACTTTGCCCTGCAAAGATCCGCACTCAAATCCGTCATTTCCGCATGCATAACTGACTATAACAGGGAATGCTGATTTCGAGGATGACTGTGTTTTTTTTATGGATCGTCGTTCAATGAGCGATGTGATTGAATCGTAATAATCATCGTGATCAGAAAGGCAGAACTGAGTTGTTGAATAATGTGTGATTCCGTTTACTGTAACATGGAGTGAATCGGTCACCTGATATTTTTCACCTGCAAAAATGTAAATAATCCTGTAGTTACCGGTTCTCAGGTTGTGAAACATTTCAGTGGTTCCCGGATAAATCCATGATGAAGTTGTATCATTGCATGACTGAAGTACAGTGCAAAGCGGGTATTGTGCAGAATTGATCTTTCCTGGCAAAGAGACATGCAGTGCGCCGAGCCCGTCAACAGTGGCCGATGAATTAAGGAAATGGATTTCCGTAAACTTCCTTTTTCCCATCATGGCATTCCACATTTCAAAAAATGCATCTTCAGTCAGAACTGAGTCATAAATATCGTATTTGAATTCATCGTTGACAAGAATGGATGGAAGGTTGTTTTTATCTACGCTTCTCATTTTCAACATATTCTGTGAAAATTCGTATTCAAAATCCGGTTCATGCATAAATGTAACAGAGTATTTACCAGCAACCATAAACAATGTTTCTCCATAAACCGGCCCTGCCAGCAGATTTTGACGCGAATTCTTTTCAGCGGGAGTAAGAAGCTGCACCTTCCCGTCGTTTATGATGCAGGCGGTTTCGTTATTGAAATTGTCGCGAAATGGAAGAATGAATTTGAATGCAAATGCTTTTTCTTTGGGCGTGAGCTCCGGTTTAGCAGACTGACTATGAATATTGTTTGTGTCAATATCGCTGTTCATGCTAAAAATCATTTTTCTTCCCGGATTGAAAAAAAGGCTGTCCAGCTCAATAACGCGATTGGTCGTTCTGAGCTTAATCTGATGATATCCGCTGTCGATGGCGAAGGAGTAGGGTTGATCTACCGATGTCCATCTGAAATAGACTGGCATATTATCAACGTAAATAATATGGATCGCTTCAGGATTTCCATCGGAAAACACAAACGGAGCAAACTGAGTGACGGAATCTGTCGTGTAATATTCGAAACGGAAAAGGGTGTCGCCCGGATACAGGAACTGATAATACAGCATGGTGTCAAGTCCGGCTTTACTGTTCCAGAAGCCGTAATCGGCATGGCTGATCAGACTTGTACTGATCGGGTTTTCAATTTTATTGAACTCGTTGATGTATTTTTTACCGCGTCCGTATTTTCCAAGGTATGGCAGTTGCGGCGCATTATATCTAAATTTCGATGTCAGTGCATATGCAGTGACATCAACGCCTTCAACAGGTTTGCCTTTGGCATCGGTGACAGTAACACCTATTGTTGTTTTTTTTCCTGGAAACACCATGGAAGGCATTTCCAATGCGACATTCAACTGTTTGTCCAAAAATGTGATCTGCCTTTTCTCATTCATCACTTCGCCGCCCCAGATGTAATTCACATTTAGAAAATATATCTTGCGGGAATGATCCTTCATCCTGATTTGCAGGCTGTCGCCACTGCCCGATGCAATATGCCTGTTGCCGCAGTACAGATCATAAGTGAACGGAATTCTTGCAGGATTGGATGAGCTGATGATCAACGAATCTTTTGTTCTGAAGCCGAACAGATTGAGATTTGATGGCTTATTGCCGATGTTGACCATGCCTTCCATATTGCCGGATTCGGCATAATAGGCAGTGAAATATGGATTGAGAGGAATCCTGCAGGGGAATTCACCCTCGTAAACAACCGATTCATTATCGAATGCGTCCATGGCACTGACAACTCCGCTTTGCGGGACTGAAAGCCCATTTTCAATACATCGTATGCTGACAGAATCATTGACCAGAGTCATTTCAATCTGCCCCGGACGGCAATAATATGTCACATACAGTTTTTCTGTATTCAGCTCATTGTCTGATGTGCGTACCTTAACAATAACGGAGTAGGAGAGGTCTGCCAAAGGAAACGCTGAGTCTGGTATTGATATTTCTGTTTCCCCGGCAGGGTTCAGCTTCTCGTTTAATTGGAGCAGTGTGTCCCGAATGAAAATATCCGATGAATAATATTTGTTTACATTTTGCGTGCAAACCGAAATTTCAGCTCTTGCATCCTGAAGAATGAGCCCATTGTCGTCAATGGCTTTAATACTCAGTTTCAGCGGGTTTCCCTTGTGCTGGATTTTGTTGTCGCATTTCACTATCAGCTTGTTCTTTTTCAGTTCATAGTCTTCATATCTGAAATACCCAGTGCAATACGATCTGTGTTTGGTATCGGTCAGTTCAATCTGACAGATATTGTCAAGCCTCAATTTAAGTGAGTCGTGCAGCGGAAATACATACATATATGCCCCATCGCGGAAGGGCGATATTGTTTGCAGTTTATAACTGGTCCCATTCACAAAGAGCATGACATTCAGATCTTCACTTACCGTTTTCCCTCTTTTATCTGTAATGAAGGATTTTAGTCTCACGGTGTCGCCCGGACGGTAGCGTGGCTTGTCAAATACCATGTAGCTATTGATATTTTCTTCGAACCGCCAACTGTTTCGATCGTTGTATTTACTGAAACGGTCAAACAGATTGTACATCCCAGCCGAAAAGAAATATGACAACCTCCAGATTGAGCCCTCCGGATGATGATTAACAATCGACCTTATTCCATCGACCGGAAGAAAGAGCAAAAATCGCACTGGCCGCCAGACATATTTCAAGGGTGTGCGATAAAAAACAGAATAGTAAGCTCTTTTTATTGCAGCGTTATTTTCCTCGCGATCGAGTTGAATATACTGTGTATGATTGCCTACTCTAACTTCGAGCAAACCACGGCGGTTTGATTTTTTATCGGAATAAATCTTTTTTGCTTTATCAAATTTTAGTTTTTTCGAATTCAGTTGTACAACAGCGCCAGATATGGGTTGTCCATTATTGTCGGTCACCTGCACACATAGATCAGATGTATTATTGAATACGAACACATTGAAATAGGACACTGAAGTGATTGTAAGTATCTGTCTGCTTCCTCCAATGCCTGCCTGAAGATAATGCCCTGCAGGCAATGCTTTAGAATAGGTCAGATTGAATGGACAAGAATCGACCAGTGAGTGAAAAAAGGACAGATCGGCCACGCCCAGATCGTGCGAATAAATGTTTTTTGCTTCGTCATCAGTGATGCGATAGATATATTTAAAGTGGCCTGAGTGGCTGCTTTTCATTAGATCCTGCCCTTTAACATCCGGAATGAACGTAAAAATATAGATGGCCGCAATTGCGATGAATGATATAATTGTTTTCATGACCCAAAATTTAATGCTTGATTCAATTACAGCATAATTTCATATTTTTCAAAGATAATTTTATTTCACGCACTTCCAAGTGTTTTTGTTTTTTTTGAGTTCAAGAAAAAGTGTTTTGAATAATACCGAAAAGCTGAAGAAGACAATATCGGGGTCAATTCTTCAGATCCAGTAAAAACAAGGATTCCGGGCGAAAATCTGCCCGAGTCACTTTTCGAGCGAGCTCGATCGTTTGTTAGCGCGCGCGCGTTTTAGGTTTTACTCATTTGTTATTCTGATAAATCAGTAAAATAAATGTCGTAAAATGGCTTTAGGATTAGCTTCGCAATTTCTCCACTTCGTTACGAAAACGCTTCGCTGATCCTAAACAGCTCCGAATTCCCAAACAAAATCGCATTTCCTCCGGAAATGAAATAATTTACCCCGGGTCACTTTTCGAGCGAGCTCGATCGTTCCTCAGGGCTGATTGTTTTTTGAGACGATTTTGTCTCTTAGTGAACCTCACCGCACTGAATTCGAACACTTTTCTTGAGGATTTGAAGAAGATCAGCGATTTGTTTTTACTTGAATAAATGGTCTGCAATGCTGTCGCAATGCGAGGGTGGGGAAGTGCGGATTTTGAAAACTTTTCTGATGTTCTGATCAATTCAAACTCATCAGGCAAAATACTTTTCGCAGAATGCAGTTGTTTGCGTCATGAAACGCACCTATCACACCAATCTCGCGATAGCTTATAATCTTGGTATACTGCCGGTCGTACTTTTCTTTTTCATTGCAAAAAGAAAAGTACCAAAAGAAAAGCTAGTCGCCTGATATGGTTTCCGGGAAAATAAGCGGTCAGCTCCAACCGGATATAACTCGTCGCTGCGCTCCTCAAACAGACATCCGGATAAGTCATCTTCGCTTCGCTTCGAAAAGATTGTTTCCGCTGCCCGCATATTTTCTGATCCGAAAACCATATATGGCGACATCGTGCGTTGAGCTTGCATTTCCCTGATCTTACGCTGTGCGGCTTTATCAGAAATAGCAAATTTGTATTGAGAAATTTTCAAAAGCAATTACTGGCCTCGCGACTTTTCAGGACAACTGAACAAAGCACTTGAAATTATTTCCGAAATGGTACATGATTATACATATATCCGCCCGCATGGTTCACTCAACGGACTCACTCCAATGGAGGCGCTTATGAATGAAAACGCTGCCTTAATTGTCCCAACCGATCAAATCAGAATAGCAGCAACGACCAGAATCTCTGAAAACCTGAATTCCAATTGCATCGACTGCCAACCAAAGCCGGAATGATAGGTCTTTAGACAGAATGAAATAGAATTTCCCAAGAAAAGTAATGACAATTTCTGATCTCATTCAGAAATGAACAGAAATCTGTTCATTTTATAATTCAACAAGCACAAAGCCGGCGCTGCGGCCGGCTTTGATGTGATCTATTGAATTTCAGTGTTTTACCAATATTGGGATGGACATTTAGGATTTGTCATGGATGGTGCAGTGCAGCCCAACAAACACAAAGCCGGCGCTGCGGCCGGCTTTGATGTGAAATGTTGAAATTCAATGATTTACCAATATTGGGATGGACATTTAGGATTTATCATGGATCTTGAAGTGCGGGGTCAATACTTATTAGGTTAATTCGTTTAAAGTAGAGAAAATTTTCATCAACAAAGAAATATCCTTTAATATTGACTATTTTATCTAAATAACCATCCCATTTATCCCTTTTTATTTTTTCAAAATTACTAATAATTACTACTCTTTCTTTATCATAAAAATAAATAGAATCATTATCGGTAGACAAATAAATCATCGCAATCTTATAATCCATTATAATTTTAGCATCGAAACTAATACACTTCCCATTGTATTCTTCATAGTCATTGAAAATATCATCACTTGAAACCTGAATAAAATCATCACAATTGAATTTCTGTGTTGAAATACAGGAAACAAAAAAAATACAAACCAAAATTATTAATAACTTTTTCATAATCTGTTTTAATAGTAGAAATATGGAAGATTATATCGTAAAATAGCTGGGTCAAAAGGCAGTAGCTTTGCATGACTTTCAAAAGAATGAAAAGATGCATCAAAACGATTTACTGCATAAGCCGACCAAATTGACCACCCCTCGTCGTTTGTTTTGACCAGTGTGCGCCGTTTTAAATTGACCACCCTCCCTGAAGACAAAAAAAGAACTATTTTTCCTTTACTGATAAGTGACTGTCAAAATTAAACAATTTTATTCTGTTTCAACAGCTTTTATATTTTGCCGTCCTTGCCTCTTGCGAAGCGACTCCCCGGCCAGTTCCAGTCTGTGAGCATCATGTACGATGCGGTCCAGTATTGCATCTGCAACAGTTTGCTCACCTATAACCTCGTACCATTGAGGTACCGGGAGCTGTGAGGTAATGAGTGTTGAATGACTTCCATGGCGGTCTTCGATGATTTCCATCAGTATTGCCCGGGCGATTGCATCCAAGGGCTGAAGCCCGAAGTCGTCGAGTATCAGTAAATCCTGTCGCTCTATTTTTGCGATTTCGCGGATGTATGAACCGTCGGCTTTTGTCATTTTGAGTCTCGAAAACAACTTTGCACTGTTTGCGTAGAGAACTCTGTAACCCTGTGTGCATGCTTGATTGCCGATGGCCGAAGCAATGTAGCTTTTACCGATACCGGTGCTGCCAGTTATAATCAGGTTCTCATGACGCTGCACAAAGTCGCATTCTGCAAGCCGCATCAATTGATTTTTGTCCAGATTCCGCTCGATGTCAAAATGAACCTGTTCTACGTTGGCTTTGTAACGGAACTTCGCGTTACGCATCTGTCGCTCGATGCGCCGGTTGTTACGATCGTCCCATTCCGAGTCTACAAGCAATGACACCATCTCGTCGCTTGTCATCGATGCCATGTTGCCGTTTTCCAGACTTGTCCGGAATGCCCTGGCCATGCCATAGAACTTCATTTGTTTCATTCTCTGAAGTGATTGTTCGTTCATGTTTTTTTGTTTTTAAATAATCTGTTTTATTTGTAATAGCCCTTGCCGCGTATATTGCCATGCTCGGGCAGTTTCTGATCTTCAGCCGGTTCTTCATTCAAGTAGCTATCAAGCCCTTTTTCAAGAATAACCCGGATAGTGTGATATCCATAATCACCGTACTGATGCGCTCTGCGGCATGCATTATTGAGACGTTCCGAACCAACTCGTGCCGCATAACTCAACACTCCCTGACACGACCTGTAAGCCTGTTCAGGGTGTTGTTTTGCATTGAGCAATTCCTTGATGTATTCCTGCGTTTCAGCACCTACTTCGCCGGCACGTTCAAGGAACTTATCCGGATTCCAGTCGCTTAGATAACGGTGCTGCGATGCCAGATGATCGTTGTTTGTGGTGTGCCCGAAGAGATGCCTGTTGCGCTTGTGAGTAGCAATGCGCTCATAGCGGTAATGCACTTCAACTTCGCTTTGTGTATAAAGCAGCGTCACCTTTTTGCCGATGTACTGATATGGAACACTGTAGTAGTGCTTGTCTTCGGTCAGACACACGTAGTTGTTTTTCATCACCGTTGCCATGTGTCTGCGTTTAAGCTCATAGCGCCTTTCCGGAAGCGGATTTAATGTCTTTCGCTCAATCTCCTCAAAAAGCTGTCTGCGACTATATGGCCGATTACTCAACCTGTGGTTGTTGTGCTCTTCAAGTGCTTCCCAAATGGCCTCATTTAGCTGTTCGAGGCTGGTGAACACTCGCTCTTTCAACATGCCGTACATGCGGCGGTAAATGATTTTTACAGCCCCTTCAACCAATGCTTTGTATTTTGGTTTATACGGCGCCGCCGGTAATGCTGCCATCATGTAATACCCTGTAAAATCACGGAAAGACTCATTCAGCGTGGGTTCATAACGGCTGCTTTTGATTACCGCCGACTTCAGATTGTCGGTTACAATGGCGTTGGGAACGCCTCCAAAGTACAGCAACGCATTTTCACATGAACTGATAAAATCTTCTTTCTGCTGACTGTAACTGGCCTCAACATAGGTCAACTGGCTTGCCCCCAATATTGCCAAAAACACTTGCACCTTAACCACTTCACCAGTCTCAGCGTTTACCACCTCAAGCGTCTCTCCGGCATAATCCACATACATCTTCTCTCCAACCTTGTGTTCCACATGGAATACGGGATTGCGGATCTTTTGCCATTCGCTGTAATAGCGTTTAAACTGCGTCAGCCTATACCCATCCTTGTTCTCCATAAAATAGCGCTGCCACATCTTTTCCTTGGTATTCTCCCTGTGCTTCAACGCCTTTTCCATCTGTGGAAAAAACTCAAGCAGAACCTTGAATCGTGGATCATCCTCAATATGACTACTTGGAGTCATATCCATGAACATCTGCTCCAGCTCTGTGTCTGTCATTACTTCAACGTCAGCAATGCTTTTCCCAGAAGCAATGAACAGCCGGATGTATTTCTTAACTGTGTTGCGGGGCAGCCCGATGCGCTCCCCGATTGACTTTTTGCTCACACCTTCATGGTGCAGCCTGATAATGTTTCTTACCTTGCTCATGACAATTCTTTTGTTTGACATTGTGGGTTATTTTAAAACATCCAAAATAACCTTTTGTCACTCATTAGCAAGGAGTTTCGTTCTTTTCAGGGGGTGGTCAGTTTGCACCGACGCGAGGTGGTCAATTTGGTCCGACGCAGGGTGGTCAATTTGCAGCGTCGTTAGGTGGTCAATTTGAAGCGACGCGAGATGATTTTTTTAGCGTTTTTTCCAAATTACAGCAGAAATTGGGCAATATGGTTCAACTGAACAAGAATATTTATAATCAATTGACAAGCAGTTTTTCATTTCTGAAAGATTTACCGTCCCGATTTCGGGATGCAGGACTGGAAGCGCAACAGCGCATAATAGGTTCGATATTTCCCGGAAAATTATTTTTTTCAGAAAACAAAGTTCGAACCTCCAAAGTGAACGAAGTAGTCACTCTGTTTGCCAGTATCGGCGCGCCATTCGGCAGAAATAAAAAAGGACGTTTCTGCTTAAAAACAGAAACGTCCTTTGAGGTGACCCCGCCAGGATTCAAACCTGGAACCTTCTGATCCGTAGTCAGATACTCTATTCAGTTGAGCTACGGGGCCTGATTGAGAGTGCAAAATTAATAAAAAATTTCTTTCGCACAACAAATTTCTATTTTTCTGAAATAACAGTGACTTTTTGTGTTCCCAAAACTTCACCACTTTTTTCAATGCGGAAATAGTAATTTCCGGTTGGAAGGCCGCTCACATCAACAGTTAGAAGACTGCTGTCTATTTTCAGCGTTCTGATTAAACTGCCGCCGGCATTGAAAATCCGCAACAGGTCGGCTTTCGTGTCATTTTGAATGTCGATGGTTACCAGTTTTGATGCGGGGTTGGGGTAAATGCTGCAATCGAACTTGCCGTCTTCTTCAATGGCATTCCAGGTGTACATATGACTCTCCCAGATGCCGCGGCCGTAGGTGGCTGCGCGGATTCGCTGTACATCAGGCACAATCTCCAATTCGTTCACAATCACTTTCGGCAAATTGCTGTCAAATGGCTCCCAGGCCGACATTGTCGTGTCGCGATAGAAAATACCGGTCTCTGTGCCGACATACAATCCATCGGGCGAATTCGGGTCTTCAACAATGCAGTTCAGTCCAACTCCGCTCAGGGTGCCGGTTATGCTGGTCCATGTTGCACCGGCATCATAACTAACCATCACGCGATCGCCTCCTGAAGCCGACAACGAAAGCCACAGCTTTTCTTCGTCTTCGTCGCTGACGGCAATACCAACGATATAAAAACCGGCTACCGGTTGCACAGCAGTCCAGGCGGCACCATGGTTTTTCGAAATATAGAGAGAATCACTGTTCGAAAAATACACATACAACGGATTGCCTGGAGCAATGGCGATTTCATCAATTCTATCTCCCAGAAGCATCCCATTGGTGGTGTTTATCCAATTATCGCCTTCGTCCATGCTGACCCACATGTCTTCGAGACCCATCCAGATGACGGAAGGATTGACAGGATTCATGGCGACGGGAGTCAGCCACGAACCTTCCTGACCGGTGGTGTTGATGTAGTCGAAATTGTCGCCACCATCGTATGTGCGCAGGATTCCGCCACTCTGATAGGAGCAGTAAAAAGTGTATTCATCGGTCGGGTGGGTGAGTGCATCAAATCCATCGGCGCCGAAAACATGAGTCCAGGTGCCGTTTTGAAGCTTATTGCTGCCATTATCCTGTGCGCCGGCAACAATCATCTGATTATCAAGTTTAGAATTCGCGAATGCATAAAACTGTGTGATCTCGAGGCCTGCAGACAGGTCGGTCCATGTGGTTCCATAATCATAGCTTACAAACACACCGCCGTCACTGCCGCAGTAGAAGCGGTCTCCGTAAAATCCAAGATAATGAATGTCTGCATGCGCGTACTGATAAGCTCCATCAACATACCAGTTGGTAATGGGCGTCCAGTCTGAGCCTCCGTTGGTGCTTTTCCAGATATTGATGCCTCCGGTGAAAACAGTATTGGCGTCGAGTGGCGAAACGGCAATGGCCAGATCGTACCAGGCCTGACCAGCATCGTCGGTGTATGCTGATGAATCAACAGAATAGCCCAGAATATTGGGCGCGGTTGACATGAGCGTAAATGTGGAGCCGCTATTTGTAGAACGGTACAGGCCTCCAAAGGTATTGTCATCTTTTGAAGCGAGCACATACACAAAATTGTTATCTGCAGCGCTGACGCCAATTTCGAGACGGCAGGTATCGTGTGGCAACAGAGTATCTTCAGTAAATGTGAGTCCGCCATCGGTACTTTTCAGAAACATGGCCCCGCCGCAGTAAATGGTGGTTGTATCGTTGGGCTTATAAAACATGCAGCGTATGTCGTTGTTGTTGCCGTTGTAAACCAACGACCAGTTTGTTCCACCGTTTTTCGAGCGGTAAATGCGTTCAGGCGTTGACGCAAACATAACATCCGGGTTAAGCGGATTGAAAAGTATCTTGTTGATGTTATTGTAATTCAATCCAAAATTGAGTCCTCCATTCTGCCAGGTGAGGCCTCCATCGGTGCTTTTCTGGATGCCGAATGCCTGCGTGTCCCAGGAGTCTTTATCGCCGGTACCAACAAAAATTGTATCGGGATACAGCGGATGAATGGCGATACATGATGTTCCAAGGCGGGTCATATTGTCATAGGTGGTAGTCCATGTGTTGCCGCCGTCTTCGGTTTTCCAGATTCCGCCACTGGGGCTGGCAATATAAATGATGTCCGGATTTGTGGGATGCTGCGCAACGAAATTCACGCGGCCATTTCCTGGATTATATCCGCTATATCCAAGCTGCCACGATGAAATTCCAAGCGGAATCCAGTTAGCGGCCACTGTGGTCTGTTTGTATTGCTGCGATTCAGCCTTTGCTGCTTCATAAGCGTCGAGGTATCGGATGGCTGATTGAACTTTCCCATCCGGAAAGCAATGGGGCTCATTCCGATATTCCCAGCGTTTGAATTGCTTGTAACCTTTGCCGCGCTCATAGGGCTGGTCTCCCCAATATTCATAAAACGCCTGCTGGATTTGGCTGAAAGTAGCTTCCGATTTTTCAATATTCAGATAAGGCGCTTTCATCCATGGTTGCGCATTGAGCTTTAGCAGGGGAAGGGATATCAGTATCACAAAAAGGACAAGGTAGTGTTTCATGAATTGTGAGCGTTTAGATTGAGTTATTTTATCCGTACAGTCAGCACTTTTTTTTCAGCCAGAAAACAATCCAGAATATCCTCGCCGGCTACAGGTCCCACTCCGGCAGGAGTTCCAGTGAAAATAACGTCGCCGGTTTTCAGTGTAATGTATTTTGAAACATGCGAAATGATATGGTCAAATGAAAAAATCAGATTTTTGCTGTTGCCGGTTTGCACCGTTTGTCCGTTTTTTTCAAGGCGGAAAATGATTTCGTCAGGATGGCCAGCGTCGCTGAGACTCATGAATTCGCCCATGGGAGCTGAACAGTCGAATGATTTGGCAATTTCCCAGGGTTCGCCTTTTTGAATGCAGCGTTTCTGAATATCGCGTGCGGTGAAATCAATCCCCAGCGTGATGGCGTCGTAATAGGTAGATGCAAAGCGCTCTTCAATGTTTTTCCCGGTCTTGCAGATGCGAAGCACCAACTCGCATTCGTAGTGGATGTCGTTGCTGAAATCGGGAATGAAAAACGGAAGATTGTTGTAGATCAGCGCATTCTCGTTCTTCATAAAAAACACAGGATATTCAGGAACTTCGTTTTTCATTTCCTTCACGTGATCCAAATAGTTCCGGCCAATGCAGATAATTTTCATTTCTTTTTTCGTTACAAGCGTTACAGACGTTACACGTTACAAAGTGGAATTTATTCCGCTGGAAGCGGAAATCGTTACGGATTCTCAGTTAAATCTCTCTTCACACATTTTCACATAAACGAAGCGCCACATTTCCACATTCTTTTCGTTACAGACGTTACACGTTACAAGCGTTACGCGTTACAAAGTGGAATTTATTCCGCTGGAAGCGGAAATCGTTACACGGGTAACAGGGTAACAATGTTATGATGTACAAAGATAATGAATGCTGCTGAGTTTTGGTTCAACGCGGCGATTCTGCGATACAATTTATGTTTTCAATCCTGCCCGTGATTGAATTATATTTTTAGAAATAAAAGGTTGTATGACACAAACAAGATAAATTATCAATCAGTTTCCGGAGTGGTTTCTATATTTTTCAATGCACTCAGGTCGCTTCACGTGAAACGTGACTAGGCGCGACGCAGAGAGATTGAAAAAGCAGCTTAGCGTTGCGCATTGTGCCATGTACCGCATGCTACATGCTCCTAACGTCGCCTTTATAACTTTACAACTTTAGAACTTTCAACTCGCGAAGCGTTGTGCTTTGAGCATTGTGTTTGAGCTCCGCATGCCTCATGCCGCATGCCGCAAGCCCTATGCCTTCACATTACCTTTATTAAAGCCGCGCAGCTTGATGGCGTTCACGAGCCGTTTGGTGCTTTCGGGAAACTGGCTTTTCATGATCCAGTCGTAGTATTGTGGCTCTTTCTGAAAAACTTCTTCTACCGGATGCCACTTGTATTTTCCGAATGCGAAAACTTCCACGCCTTTTTCATTGAAAATGATATGACCCACCAAATCAGCATTGCGAGTGGTTTTCGAGAATTTACTCAATGCTTCGACATCGTTAACGATGGGTTTAAAGAGTTTTCCATTTTCGTCTTCGATCTCGGTATCTTCGTATCGCTCGAGCTGAGCCTTCAAAACCTCCCATGTAGCGCGGGTATCGGCATCAGCAGTATGTGCTTTTTCAATCGATTTTCCGCAATAAAATTTGTAAGCAGCTTTCAGATTGCGGGGTTCCATTTTGTGAAAAATGCCCATCACATCGAGGAAGCGGCGTTTGGAATAATCGAATTCAATTCCGCAACGCAGAAATTCTTCAATCAGCAAAGGCACATCGAATTTGTTGCTGTTGTAGCCCGCAAGATCGCAATTGGTGAGAAAATTCAACAGGTCGTGTGCAATGTCTTTGAAAAACGGTTTATCTTTTACATCTTCGTCCTTGATACCGTGTATAGCAGTTGTAATGGGAGGTATAGGCATTCCCGGATTCAGCAAAACGTAATATTCATGCTCCGTTTCATCGGGATCTATGCGCAAAATAAATAATTCAATAATTTTATCAACACCAACCACAACGCCGGTCGACTCAATATCAAATACTGCAAGCGGTTTGTTTAGTTTCAGTTTCATTTTGTTTCAGGTATTAGAATCACATGTTCATTTTCATTGCTTATGCTACTTTCATCATCGTGAAAAACATATTGTTTAACGAGTGTCGTGTAACCGGCACAATCGTAGGTAAATTCATAATTTCCGGGTTCAACAATGATAATATATTTTCCCGAATTCTTGTTTGGACGATACAGGCCCTGAAGCTTTCCGGTTTTCTGGTCCTTCACGCGGATCACCACCTGAGGAAGAGACTGGGTCTGCTTTTCCAGCAGTGCAATCTGAGCCTGCAACCCGGGAGCAGACATTTCAATGCTGCTGGTATCATTTGTTCCAAGCATCAGTTTGATTGAATCGAGTTGCACCAGCGATTCAGCCAACTGGGTTTGCATCATTTTATATTTTTCATACAAGGGCGTGCTGTCCTGCGTCATGATGATGCCACTGATAAAACACTTTTTCGGTTTGATCGAATTGAAAGTCACGCGGTAAATGTCCTGCTGTCCGAGTCCTCCGGGCAAAACAGCTGAAATATAGGCGTGGCGCCCCGACGCAGTGTAGGATATGGAAATATTGTCGTCGGGTGTGTTTATCGGATAGCCAATATTTTCCGGCTTCGAAAAAGTAATATTTGCTTTATCATAAGTACATTTGAAAATGTCATAGCCACCCATATTTTCATGTCCGGTCGATGCAAAATACATGGTTTCACCATCTGGTGCCATATATGGATAGTCTTCATCAAATTTCGTATTGATGGTTGGGCCCAGGTTTACAGGCACGCCCCATTCGCCGGTTGGCAATTCCTGCGACATCCAGAGATCAAGTCCGCCAAGAGAACCTTCGCGGTTACTTGAAAAAATCAGTACTTTTTTATTCTGGCTCATGGTGGCACCACCTTCAAACGATTTCTGATTGATGTTGGCTCCCAATCCTTCAGGGCGCTTGAATGTCTTTCCTTTTCCTTCGGAGATAAAAATATCGGCTATGCCATATTCATTGTCAAAATACAGGAACAAAAATTCACCATCGGGAGTAAGCCCTGCGACTTCTTCAACAAGATAAGTATTGATGGTACTCGACAGCGGTTTGGTTTTTTTCCACTCTGAATTGGCGTGCTGCGAATAATAGATATCGGCAGTAAGATAACCGTCATAGTCAATGAATCCACCCATATTACCATCACGTTTCGACGAATAAATCACATAGCTTTCGTCTTTTGGAACAAACGGATTGTAATCCGGAAATGGAGAGTTCACAGCCGGGCCTAGATTTGAAATGGTCACATCGATCGGTGTTTTCATCAGCTTTTCGGCCTGATCGCAAATTTCAACCTGACGCTGAGCGGGAATTGGATTATTATCTTTTACTCCAAGTGTCGAAAATTTCTTAAATGCATTTCGGGCATCGTCAAACCGATAGGCATATTGATAAGCGCGTCCCAAATCGTACCAGGCGTTTTGGTCAAATTTCTCCTGTGTCACAACCCATTCAAGATATGGTATAGCCTTGGTTTTATCGATATTTGTGTATAAATAGCAAAGACCAATGCGATGCATATATTCAATATTCAGCGAGTCCTTCGAATGAAGCACCAGATACTCTGCAAGTGCGTCCTTGAAATTCTGATATTTGAAATATCCGTCTGCCGATTTTGCATTTCCCTCAGGCACAAATTCCTTTCCCGGCTGGGCATTGACTTTGAATGCTAAAAGCATTACAATGCACAAAGCTAAAATGGTCGGTTTCATTCTCATGTAGGTCTTAAAAAGGCGAATTTACAAAACATTCAGGTTAGCAGTTACTTGCTGTTGAAAACTGCTGACAACTTACCCAGCTTTTCTCGTGCTGCTTCTGCTGCCTGAGCGCCTGTGCCTTTCATGACTATGCTGAAATAAAACTTTATTTTGGGTTCAGTGCCCGATGGCCTTACAGTGACTTTGCTTCCGTCTTCCATAAAAAACTGAAGGACATCGGAAACAGGCAATGCAATTGCACTCTCTGCGCCGGTTTTCAGGTCTTTCGAAAATTTAAACTTGTAATCTTTGATTGTAAGAACCGCTGAGCCATTGATTTCTATAGGCGGATTTTCCCTGAATTGCTTCATCATGGCTGCAATTTCCTGCTGACCATTCATACCTTTTTTTGTGATCGACAGAAGATCTTCGGCATAAAATCCATACTTCTGATAGATTTCATCCAGAATATCCAGCAATGTTTTTTCTCGCGAAGCTGCCCAGGCAGCCGCTTCTGCAATTATGCAACAGGTCATCACTGCATCTTTGTCGCGCACGAAATCGGCACCCAGATATCCATAGCTTTCTTCGCCGCCACCGATAAATTTTTCTTTTCCTTCCTGCAGGCGAATAATTTCGGCAATGTATTTAAACCCCGTGAGAACATCATACATTTTTACATCGAAATCAGCAGCAATGGTCGCAAGCAAATCGGTAGTAACTATGGTCTTTACCATCATCGGATGAGCGGGCATTTTTCCTGTTTCTTTCAGTCGGGTCAGTGTATAATATACCAGCACCGACGCAGTCTGATTGCCATTGAGTAAAACCATTTTTCCATCTTTGCCCCGAACGGCAACACCCACGCGGTCGGCATCGGGATCGGTTGCAAGAACCAACGCCGCATTATGTTCGTCGGCAACAGCTATGGCCATCTCCAGCGCTGATCTTTCCTCGGGATTCGGAGATTTTACGGTTGGGAAATTCCCGTCAGTGATATCTTGCTCTGGAACGTGAATGATATTTCCAAAGCCAATTCTTTTCAACACTTTGGGAATGAGCGTAACCCCGGTCCCATGAATGGGAGTATATACAATCGGCATTCGATGCTGCTTTTCGATGGCATCAGGCGATAAAACAATTTGCATAATCTGTCGCAGATATATTTCATCAATTCCTTTTCCGATGCCGGTTACAAGATCATGATTGCGATCAAACTTCACATGAGCGATGCTGCTGATGGCGCGCACAGCGGTGATTACATTTTTGTCGTGCGGCGGAACCAGTTGCCCGCCATCGTTCCAATATACTTTGTATCCATTGTATTCCTTCGGATTGTGCGATGCGGTAATCACAATGCCCGCCTGACAGCGCAGATGCCGCACGGCAAATGACAGCTCCGGAGTAGGGCGCAGGCCGTCGAACAGAAAAACTTTGATGCCATTGGCCGACAACACATCGGCGGCAACCGATGCAAAATAATCGCTGTTGTTGCGGCAGTCGTAGGCAATGGCAACTGAAATCTGAATACCGGGGAAAGATTCTTTCAGATAATTTGCCAGCCCCTGTGTTGCGGTCCCGACAGTATATTTATTCATGCGGTTCGGGCCTACACCCATTATTCCGCGCAGTCCGCCGGTTCCAAAATCCAGATCAGTATAAAACGCTTCCTGCAAATCCGGATCGTTGATGTTCTGCATGCGACGAATTTCGCTTTTTGTTTCTTCGTCGTATGGACCGCTGAGCCATTGATTTATTCTTTCTTCCATGTTCATATTTCGTTACACGTTACAAAGTGGAATTTATCCTGCTGAAGCAGGAGTCGTTACTGATTCTTTCACTGGCGCGGATATGTTATCCGTGACAGTGAATCATCGCACAGATTGCAAATCCGCGCGATTGTTATTGTTGTGCGTTGCGCGTTGTGCCGCATGCCTTATGCTTTTTGTTGTTCAAAACATTTCTTCAAACTATCTTTCCAATACGGGATTTCGATGCCCAGGAATTTCTTGATTTTTCCTTTATTCAAAACGCTGTAAGCCGGGCGCGGAGCTGGACGCTGAAAGTCTTTGCTATCAACCGGCACCAGTGTTGATTTAGAATTGCTCATTTTCAGAATTTCATAGGCAAAGTCGTACCATGAGGCCACGCCTTCGCTTGAGTAATGAAACAATTCAACACCGCTGATTTTTTTTGCATTCTTCGCCATTTCTACAACGACTTTTGCGAGATCGGCCGACCACGTTGGTGTTCCCACCTGATCATACACAACGCTTAGTTTTTCACCTTTGCGGCCTTTGTCAAGAATGGTTTTCATGAAATTATTCCCGTAGTTTCCATACAGCCACGATGTGCGGATAATGGCCGCATGACGCGTTCCAAGCAGGATTTCAATCTCGCCTTTGTTCTTGCTGGCGGCGTATGTTCCAACCGGATTGGCCGCTACTTCTTCGTGATAGGGAGCCGAACGTTTTCCATCAAACACAAAGTCTGTTGAAACATGGATCAGGAAAGCTTTTCCGGCCGAACACAGTGCTGCAATATTGGCAACCGCGTACGTATTAACCGCATATGCTTTTTCTGCTTCCGATTCAGCCAGATCAACCGCAGTGTAAGCTGCAGCATTGATCACAACATCGGGTTTGATTTCTTTAAATGCTTTTTTTACAGCATCGTGTTTTGTCAGATCCAGTTCAGGCATGTCGGTAAAAACAAACTCAAACTCTTTGCAGCTTTTCGACAACTCACGCAGCTCGCTTCCAAGCTGGCCATTGGCGCCGGTGACCCATATTTTAGCCATTAGATTGTATTTTTAAAATATTCAATTGTTTTGATCAATCCTTCTTCAAGATTCACTTTCGGTTCCCAGTGAAGAATTTGTTTTGCTTTCGAAATATCGGGCTGACGCTGCATCGGATCGTCGGCGGGCAGCGGTTCGTGGCGGATTTTCGATTTCGACCCGGTAAGTCTGATCACATTTTCGGCGAGCTGCAGCATGGTGAATTCGCCCGGGTTTCCAATATTGATGGGCCCCGTAATCTCGTCGCCTGTATTCATCATGGCGATCATTCCGTTCACAAGATCATCTACGTAGCAGAAACTGCGCGTTTGTTTGCCATCGCCATAAATTGTAACGTCCTCGTTTTTCAAGGCCTGCACAATGAAGTTGGAAACCACGCGACCGTCGTTTGGATGCATGCGCGGTCCGTAGGTGTTGAATATGCGAATGATTTTTATGCGGACATTGTTCTGATTGTGATAGTTCACAAAAAGCGATTCAGCGCAGCGTTTGCCTTCGTCGTAACACGACCTTGGGCCGATCGGATTCACATGACCCCAGTATTCTTCGGTCTGTGGATGAACATCAGGATCACCGTAAACCTCACTGGTGCTGGCCTGCAGTATTTTCGCGCGGATGCGTTTGGCCAGCCCGAGCATGTTGATGGCGCCCATCACCGATGTTTTAATGGTCTTGATTGAATTGTACTGATAATGAATGGGCGAGGCAGGGCAAGCCAGATTGTAGATTTCGTCCACTTCAACAAAATAGGGCATGGTCACATCGTGACGGATGAGCTCAAAATAGGGATTCATCAACAAATGCTCGATGTTTTGCTTGCTGCCGGTGAAATAATTATCCATGCAAAGCACCTCGTGTCCATCACTGAGAAGCCGCTCACATAAATGAGATCCGACAAAACCCGCTCCACCTGTTACCAGAATTTTCTTTTTCATTCAATGTAATTGATTTGTAAAAGTATAAAAATTTTGAACTTAATCACCAACACCTGGCGCGGATTTGTAACCGTGACAGTGAAACTGCTCCCGACCTGCCAGAGTACGTAATGCAATGAAGGACCTGGAAGAGTCGAATGCTGCGACTGCTCCCCGACATTCTAGCGTCAGCTACAATGGGCTGACAATTGGATATTGCTGACCTGGAATCGTCGGGGGGGGGAAGATTTATTGCTTTTAGAGATGCTCAAAATTCAAAACAACAAATCAAATCCCTGTCCTGATTTGGAGAATTTTTCAATTTCGATTTTGAAAAATTTGAGTTGTTGAATTGCTATGAAAGTTCTGAAGATTTCAGGATCCTGTTTTTCTTCAGTTTCGTTCAGTGCATCAATATATTCTGTGCGGTCTTCGGTAAAAATTTTAACGAACGGCTGATGATGATACATAAGCACGTAATTCATGAATAAGCGCGACAAGCGCCCGTTTCCGTCTCCGAAAGGATGAATATTTACCAGATTGTAATGAAGGTCGGCCGCCAATTTTAAAATCTCATTTTCGTCGGAAACAGCATCAATTCTTTGATTGACATTATCACTCAGTTGTTGCAGCAATCCCGGCACTTTGCGGAAATCGGGAAAATATTTTTTATCGACATACACGGGAGCCAGCCTCAGCTCTCCTTTTGATGTATCGAAGCTACCGGTGGCTGTATTAACAATTTCGCCAGTGTTTTTCATCAGAACGGCACAGGTTTCCTGCAGGAATTCAATCGAAAACTTCCGTTTGATGTTTGCTTGCTCCTGCATCCACAGAAAAGCCGCATAGTGATCTTTCACCATCAGATGATCTTTCAGTGGCTTGCCTTTGGCTGTTATTCCTTTATCAAGCAGCACCTTTGTGTCGGTTTCGGTGAGCGAACATCCTTCAATTTTGGTAGAATGATAGACAATAGAAATCATGCAGAATTTCTCATAATCAAGAGCATTCTGCAGATTCAGATTGAGATATTGTGTTCTATATTTGTCTAATTCCGCCCACATAATCAGGGTGTTTGTACAAAGATAATAGATTAACCGCAATTTTGAGACATCTCAACGAAAATACACTTGAGACTATACCGAAGCCGTAGAGGTGAATAATAAAATTACAACCGCCCGTCATTTCAGCTGCATCTTTCTCGGAATGTTCAGCGTGATGGCGGGCAGTTGCGCCCCATGAAAAAAACCTAAATCCAATCAGCAGATAAGCGTTCTTGTTGTAGTTGCTGCATTTGAATTGATACAAAGATAGGTCACAAAACGAAAATAAATATTTTGTTAAGCGAATGGTCGGTTTGATTCAGTTTCCGGAAATATGTAAAAAGCTGCATATAAATGATTAAAAGCTGCTTTATTTGGCCTTGCTTCTATACAGCTCTGTCTTTTCCTTGATCAGCTGATGCAGCTTCAGATCTGTGCTGTTTTCAGTTATTAGTTTTTCAAGATATGCAAGCATGGAATAACCCATTTGAATATCAGAGGCAGAGCTGTTTTCGACAGGGTATTCCTTTATTATTCCTGAAATGATTTCAAACGAAATTTTATCAGCGCGGCTATGCTCACCAAGCTTGTACAAATATTGAACAATCGGAATCGCACTGGCATTGGCGTGAAATATCCGATAAGGAAAAAACTGCTCACTCATATCCAACATTTCCATTGCATGAGCAGTGTCCGATTTTTTCACAAATTCAACAAATGCCTGATACATGATCATTCGATAGCTATAGGAAAATAGCTGATGATGTTCACCGGCAACAGGTAATTTTGTGAGGTCGGGCATCTGAAAATCGTTTTTTAATTTCTCCAGAAGTCGCTCTGGATCTACACCGCCGGAATAAAAATTATCGGCCAGGTCATTGGTTCGATAGGGTACAACTTTGTAAGCCATTCCATCAACAAGTAAATAATCGGTAGGAATCATCGGCACTTGAGAGGTAATGGTGAAATATACCGGCCGCTTTGGAATGTTCGATGCAATGATATCGAGCATGGCAAAATGATTCAGGTAAATATAATTTTCGCGAGGAAAAATACTGATGCTGTCTTTGTTATTGAATTTGAGAACTGTGTGCCGTGCCGGATATAATGCATAATCGCGGCCTTCATTTGACAAATCATCAGTGACTGTCATGTTCAGAGCAGTGATGGCATTCATAGAGTCTGTTTCGCTTAAAATGTAGTAGTACCCATTGGATGAATTATTCCAATAGTCGCGCGCAATGCTGAATTCAACCGCAGGTTGTGTAGAATATTTTTCAAACAAATGGCTTATATATCGCGGAATTCCAAGCAGACTCATGTTCACAATGGTGACGTCAGTTCTGAATTTTTCAAATGCCTGCACGTAGAGCAGGGGATAAGTATCGTTGTCGCCACTGGTAAAAAGTATGGCGTTTTTATCGCACGAATTCAAATAATTACGGGCGGTCTTCAATATAAAATCGTCGTAAAGCCCCGGCCTGAGCTCTTTTCGGGCTTCTGTTTCATTGGAGTAAAACAACAAATAAAGATATCCAGCCATCACTTCGTTTGAATAAATATTCAACGCATCGCCGATGAATGTTGCGAATGCAGGATTTTTTGCCAACAAAATTTTATATGTTTCAAGCGATTTATCATGCCACAATCGGAATGCTTTCAGCTGATCTTCACTTAAAACATTCTGCCCAACTGATAACGAAAAAATCTCTGATTTCACAGACAGTCCGAACTGATCGCCCAATAGATTCGAAGCATGATTGGCATAGGCACGGGCCAGTGCGTTAAGCATCGTATCAGAAAGATTTTTCTGCTCACCGAATTCGTTGATCACATCTTTATACCAACCCCGATAGAAGTTATATGGCGACATGTCATCGTAGGTGATGTTCATGTTGTCATTAATTACGGCTTGCTCATCGGGCGTGATTTCTTTTACTGCCGCGGGTTTAAAAGGAACTTCCACATATTTGTTTTTACTGCGCGACCAGAAAATCTCATTTTTTGTTGCATCTTCTTTTTCATAGTTCCACAGCACGGCATGCCAACCGTCCGGATTTTTTGTGAGGCGGAATTCCTCCGGATATGCGAGATTCATGATGTCGTAATCGGTCAGAAATTTCGTCATCACTTGCTGATACGAAGGATAATCGGGCATTTGGACTTCTTTCTGGGCAATGGCCAGTGCTGGAAGCAGCAGAAACAACAAAATTCCTGTTCGCATTTGGTTTGGGTTTTTACAAATATACAAAAACAACAACTTATCCATGCGAACCGACCTTCAATATTTCGCAATGCATTGAAACATGCAAAAAACCTCCTGAATCCTAGTTTATTCGCTCATTAAATCACTTTTGCAAGGTGCTCATGAGCTCGCACCGCTGGTGCTCGGTTCACAGAGGAACTCAGAGTGTTTCACAGAGTTCCACGGAGGATAAAAAGCAAAAGCCGATTGGAAAGGACACAACGTAGTTGTGTTAATCAATTACAGCAAAATGAATTCTGAAAGCGTGCTTTCAAATTAACTTTGCTGTAATTGATATCGGCTTTTGCCAGATTAAATCTACTCTGTGCGCCTCTGTGCGTACTCCTTTAAACTCTGTGTCACCTGGGTTTCAATTGCATGACATTGCATGATTGAAGTCGGCATCGGGTGCATTAATCAGAGGTATTCAAATGCATTTTAATGCGTCGACCCTGCCTTCAAGAGTCCGCAATGTAATGAAGGACCTGGAAGAGTCGGATGCAAAACCCTTCGAAAGGTAAGCACAAAAAAAGGCGGAGCTTTCGCTCCGCCTGGGTGAAACCAATTTAAAATTATTCCGTCTTATTTCCGATGCAGAAATAACTAAATCCAAGGTCTTTCATTTCGTTGCGATCGTAAATATTGCGTCCGTCAAGAATGAGCGGGGTTTTCAGACGCTTTTTCACATCATCCCAATCCGGATAACGAAACTCTGTCCATTCAGTCACAAGCATCAGTGCATCGGCGCCATCGAGCGCGCTGTAAAGGGTATCGGCATAGGTGATGATGTCGCCGATTTTACGTTTCGATTCATGCATGGCCACCGGATCGTATGCTGTAACGCTGCAGCCGGCAGCACGCAGTTTTTCAATCAGCACCAGTGCGGGAGCTTCGCGCATATCGTCGGTGTTGGGTTTAAATGAAAGTCCCCACATCGCAATTTTTTTCCCTTTTAATTCACCTTTAAAAAAGCCATCTAGCTTGTGAAACAACACCGATTTCTGGTCATCGTTCACTTCTTCAACTGCTTTCAGTACGCGCAATGAATATTTATTTTCGTCAGCAGTTTTAATCAGTGCTTTAACATCTTTTGGAAAACAACTGCCGCCATAACCAATGCCTGAATATAAAAACTTGGCCCCAATGCGTGTGTCTGAGCCGATTCCCTTGCGCACCATATTTACATCGGCGCCCACCAGTTCACACAGATTGGCAATGTCGTTCATAAAACTGATGCGGGTTGCCAGCATTGAGTTGGCTGTGTATTTTGTCATTTCGGCCGAAGGAACATCCATAATAATGGTTGGATGACCATTCAGCGTAAAAGGTTTGTATAAGCGGGTCATGATTTCTTCGGCGCGTTTTGATTCAACACCAACCACAATGCGATCGGGTTTCAGAAAATCACTTACGGCATCGCCTTCTTTCAGAAATTCGGGATTCGAAGCTACGTCAAATTCGATGTTCAATCCGCGTTTATCCAATTCTTCCTGAATGGCAAGACGAACTTTTTTGGCGGTGCCAACAGGAACTGTGCTTTTGGTGACCACCAAAACATATTTATTCATATGCTGTCCGATGGTGCGGGCAACTTCAATCACATATTTTAAATCGGCACTTCCATCATCGTCCGGAGGAGTTCCAACTGCTGAAAAAATCACATCTGAATCATTGACAACCGAGCTAAGGTCAGTCGTAAACGACAAGCGTCCTTTCTCGATATTGCGAACCATCATGGGTTCGAGACCTGTTTCATAAATAGGGGAGATCCCCTTTTTCATTTTTTCAATTTTTTCTTTATCAATATCAACACAAACTGTATCGATACCGACTTCAGCAAAACAAGTCCCGGTAACAAGACCAACATATCCGGAGCCAACAATTGCAATCTTCATGTACGTAATATTTAGATTACAAAATTAGCATTAATTCGGTATCAGAATATTTTGGAGCTGTTGATTGTTATCATGCGGGAGGTTGCACAATATAAATTAGGTCGAGATCAAGGTTAAGGTCAAGGTTACGCGTCAACGTAAAACGTTGCAGGCAGGAGACGCGCGCCCACGTTGAGGTTAAGCAGTCATAAGTTCTCAATAGAAGATTTTCATGCTTCTTCAACGCTCACGATAGCAATCGTGACAGGTCGCTTCACGTGAAACGTGACTAGGCGCGACGCAGAGAGGTTGAAGAATTTGCTGCATGCACTATGCTATCAGGGCCGCTTTTCCGGATACAATTCTTCTGTCAGATATTCCTGAATGCCATCCAATGGATTTGAAACGATGGAAGAAACAACATATCCTTTTTCGAGGCAATAGCGGATCAGCATATCTTTCATATTAAGCGCAATCGATCCGACAAAGCCAAGTGGTGCGCCTTTTTTCTCATACAAACTAATGTGATGACGGAAAAAAGTTTCGATGGCCTCAGTTTCCAGAGCAATCACATAAGGATGATCCTGCAAATGATTTATTTTCCCTGTGAGCGAAGCAAGAAAGCGTCCTGCAAACTCATTCTGATAAACCTGTTTCAGAAAAAAAGTTAAATCATCAGGATAATCTTTTTCAAGAATTTTCTTTATGTCATCAGGCAGTACACCACGCAGGTAATCGGCAGCAATGCGTTTACCCATCCAGGCTCCGCTGCCTTCATCGCCAATAACATAGCCGAGGGCGGGAATATTACGTTCAATGGTTTTTCCGTTCCAATAACATGAATTGCTGCCGGTTCCCAAAATACATGCGATGCCAGGGATATGACCAAACAAACCCAGCGCAGCCCCTTCCATATCGCTGTGAATATGCAGAATCGATTCAGGGAAAAACAGGCTGAGCGCGTTCTGTAGCTTCATCTGCATTTCTGTTGAATGACAACCCGCTCCGTAAAAATAAAGACGCTCGACCTTCATGAAATCAATGAAAGGCTTCAGGTTTTTTTCAACTTCAGAGCTGATGGATTCCTCGCTCAGATACACCGGATTCAATCCGCCGGTTTCCATTTCAAGAAAAATGTCGGGCCCGGCAAATCCGCGCCAGGCCGTTTTAGTAGAGCCGCTATCGGCAATAAGTGTTATTCCCATGTATTTGTATTGTTCAGAAAAATCAAAGATTTATTTTTATTCCCGAAAAGAATTTTCTCAGATCAGAATCAGACAGATAATCCCCATATCCCATCACTCCAATTTGAATGAGTGTATTTTTCCAAAAGAAAACACGATAAGTTATTCCGAACATTTCGTTTTTTTGTTTGTATTCGGCACCTTCGATTGATCCGCAATAAACTGTGGTGGCTGCGCTTGATACCATATCAAATTCTTCAAAAAAACCAGAGGCTGCTCTATCCAGAACAGCATGCATGTCAGACCCGGCATCAAATGATGTTGGATAAGTTACCTCCGACACAAAATAGGACGCTGTATCCAGGGAAAGGGAATAACTGTACATCACAACATCCATCTCCGTTACTTCCATCTCCTGTTTTTGCACCGTTGGTGTATCGGGAAATGCAATGATCAGGTTTCCGGTAGGCGCATTAAAAACCACCTGCGATGAAACTGCACCAGCAAACAGCAGCATTATAATCCCTGTCAGATAAACTTTCATGACATCAGAATTATTTGGTGACCTTAAAGGATTTGAAAAATGATTTTGCAGCTTTTTCTTCGGGATAAGCACCGCTGTTCATGATTGCAACCTGAAAAACAGTATTGCCTGCGATATAAACCCGGTAAAAAACTCCGTAATCAACACCCTGTCCCCTGAATTCAGCGCCTTTGTATTTTCCGGCTTTCACATCTTGCCGGTTGCCAGGGGTTATATTCAGTTCTCCGAAAAAACCTTCTGCTGCGTTGTCGATAAAGATTGTACGAGATTCTTCTGAGCTTAAATATTCGGAAGGATAATCGGCGCAGGCTACCATAAACACCTCATTGCTTCCGGTATAAATAAACATATGAAGTTTTACTGAACCGTCGGTTATATCAACATCTGAGTTCTGATATTCCGGGGATCCGGGGAAGGTGATTGTGAAATTGCCAAGCGGAGAAGTGTATTTTACCTGTGCGAAAATGGCAACAGAAAAAAGAATCAGGACAAATGAAATGAATGATTTTTTCATATTCTAATTTTTAAGAAGTTTTGATGAGTCGGCCCACGAATCAGAGCTCACTCTGAGGAAATAGACACCGGCGCTGAGATTTCCAAGTCCGGCAATCAGCTGGTAATTATAGCCGATTTTGAGTTCCAGGCTATCCTTCGACCAGACTACTTTTCCACCATTGTCAACAATGGAAAGATTTGCAGTTACATTGGAAGTCAAATATATTACAACATCAATCTCTTCGCTGAAAGGATTCGGGTTGGCCATCAGTTTGTTTTGCGAACCGGGTGCCTCGAAATTGTTTCCGCTGAGAATCATATGCGCAATAACCATACTTGGAATGCCATAACCATACATTGAATCAGGATTTGAATAGCGGCTGGCACTTTTTTTCACTGATTCAATTATCTCCATGTTCGTCAAAGTTTTGTTTGCCTGCCACAAACAAGCAACTGCGCCGGCCATAATTGGTGAGCTGAACGAAGTGCCATTGCTGGGATATACACCATCGCTGCTCGAAACCACGTAGGCTTCCTGTCCCTGCGCGCAAACAGTAGGTTTCACCTGATCGTCGGCAGAAGGGCCATAAGAAGAAAAATAAGCAAAGTTTCCATCAGCATCAACGGCACCAATGGTAAGAATGCTGTCGGCATCGGCCGGAGCTCCAATAAAATGCCATTCGTTGTTACCGCTGTTGCCGGCGCTGTTCACCACAAGTATTCCTTTCGATGCAGCAATGTCGGCACCGCGCGAAATGCGGGTTGTGTTACCATCAAGCTCCGAATAAAAGTGATTTTGCGAGGGGTCATCAAATTCAGTATAGCCAAGTGATGAGTTGATTACATCGGCTCCGACACTGTCGGCAAATTCTGCTGCAGCAATCCAGTTGTCTTCTTCAACAATATATTCAGATCCGGCATCTTCGGAACGCAGCAACCACACGCTTGCATGCGGAGCAGTTCCAACCAGCGTTCCCGGCACATTACCTACGATCAGCGACGCAACCGACATTCCGTGTGTTGCTTCTTCGAACAGATTATTTCCCGGCATAACAAAATCCTTATATCCCAATAGTCGTCCCTCATTACGCAGGCTGTCAAACATAGTAAGCGTATTGACATGATAAAAGCCTGCATCGAGAATTGCAATAACCATTTCGTCGCCCTGGAAGCCAAGTCCGTGAAGGTAATCAACGCCGATCATATTGGCCTGGTTTTGACCAAGTCCGTAATCGTTGGTAATACGTTTTAACTCTGACTCGACCTTCATCATTGCAGCCGCGGTTTTATACATGTTATCCGGAGATAACGACTGGGCGCCGCTTTTAAAAGGTTTCTTCCTTTTCTGCTGAAGAAATGGTTTTGTTTTCACCACTTCTGAAACAAAGGTCAGCGAAGTGATTTGTGAAACAATGGTTGTATCGGTTAATAGCACTGTTGCTGTATTGAACCAGCGAGACCTATTCAAAACCGAAGCCCCAAGGTTTGTAAGACTATCGATGTAAGCCTGAATAACAGGAATATCATTTTCATCTACGGATACACCCATTTTTTGGCGGCGATCAATGGCGCGCTGAGTAAGAAATTCTTCAGGATTGCTGACAGAATAAGGCGAATTGTTTTTATCGGTAAACTGCACGCGGTAAACAGCGCCATAGCTCTGTGCTTTAGCAAAAGCAGTTATCATCAAAAGAGAAGCAAACAAAAAGAGAAGTTTCATTTTATATTTCAGTTATGTCCATATTCAATTAATTGCCAGCTGTAATCAACACCAGCGACGATGCTGCCGGAAACAAAATCCTTTTCAACATCCTTATATTTTTTATACACAAGTCCGACATGCCTTGCATAAATTTCGTACTGGTTTTTTTCTTCAATCAGGTTGGACGAAATTTCCTGAAGGACCGTTACGGTAGAATCAAACGAAAACAAACCGGAGGCATAAGGTTCGTCAATTTCATCGTATTCAAAAATTTGTGCTTCGTTTTCATTAAATGCGTTACCGTCCCATTCCGTGCTGTTTCTGACAGGAAAAGCCAGACGTGTGAAGCGAACATTTTCCTCAACCCGCTCTGCAAATGAACTTGTCAGACACGAATACCAGACATCGCGCAGATACCAGTCCGTAGTATCGCTCAGCTTAAGCCATCGCTCGATGCGGATGCAGGGACGTCCCTGTGCATCGGTAAACCACGATTCATACAATTCTTTCAGCTGAAATGAAGTAGTTGTCACCGTATCATAAAAATCATCGTAGCGGGTAGAATCAACCTGATAAATCAGGTAGCTTCCGGGTGTGTAAGGAAAAAAAGAATAACCGACATCTTCGGGAGGCAGGTCGCTGTCTTTCTTACAGGCCGTTGTTCCGATAATCAGAATCACAAAAATTAAAATGCAGCTACGGGTGAATTTCATCTTTAATGGATTAATACATGTCGTAGAGTGGGTCGCCAATACCGTTGTCTGTAGAAGTTTTTCCGCGGTTTTCAATGTCGAGTTGAGAATCTTTTTTATTGAGTTCGAGCGGATCTTTATCTTTTTGAAAAACTTCACGGGAAACAACTTTGCCATCTTTAATATTTTCGCGGACAATTATTTTCCCGGCTTCATCATTGATAACCCAGTCGCCCTGCCTTATTCCGTCAACATATTGTCCGGACATATAAACGGTGCCGTTGCCATGATAGAAGGCCCAGGTACCATTGCGTTTGGTGTTGGCATAGGTTCCTTTAATTTTGAGAATGCTGTCGGGGAAATACTGCAGATATTGTCCGTCCATCCAACCATTAATAAATTGAACCGTTTCCAGAAGTTCTCCGGTCTGATAGAATCGTTTGCTAAGGCCCCATTTCTGGCCATTTTTGTATTCTACTTCTGAAATTACTGCGTCGTATCCATCGTAGGTTATCCAAATACCTTCGCGTTTCTGGTTGATGAACTTTCCCTCGGACAATTTCGCTCCTTCAGGAAAAAACATAATGGTACTGGAGTTTTTTCCGTTGTCGGAATATATGCTCTCTGACTTTACTTTACCATCAAAATAGTAATACACAAACTTACCAACGGGAACGCCATGTTCGAAGCGACCTTCGTATTTCAGGGTATCACCACTGTATTTTTTCCAGTATCCCTGCTTAAGCCCTTTGGCGTCCAACTGATTGAGTGTATCAGATGAATACTGTGCCTGGACGCAGATCACAGCAATTAGCAGGCATGCGATAAAAACAATTGATTTCTTCATACAGGTGTTCAATATTACTAAATAACGAGAACGGCGTTCAAATCTTTCATGAAATCAGAAAAAGAAGGATAAGACATATCAAACTGATTGTCGGTGATTCCCATTTCCTCCGGATTTCCAACAAAAACAGTCTTCATTCCAAGAGCGCGTGCAAATTCCATATCGCTGGCAGAGTCGCCAATCATGATGCTGCGTTTGAAACTTATCTGAGGAAAATCTCTGGCGGCCTGCACGGCCATGCCCGGATTGGGTTTGCGGGTATGGTGGTTTGACTCGGCCAGAAACGGGCTGAAATATACTTTATCAATACGACCATGGGCTTCGGCGATCCGCGCAACCATGTGTTCATGAATTTGTGCAAGCTGATCTTCGCTCATCAATCCTTTTCCAATACCTTGCTGATTTGTGACCACGATTATTTTTCCAAAAACTTTTGAAGCCACTGAAATGGCCTGCAACACACCGGACAGGAATTCAAACTCATCTACAACAGTAATATAACCGCCAATTTTGCGCTGATTTATCACTCCGTCTCTGTCGAGAAACAAAGTCCATAAACCATTTATTTTCCATTGCAGCAGAATCTGCTTATTGTTTGCCGGCTCTTCCATACTAAAAAAGTTATTTCAGATTTCCGAAAAATGAAGACTCGACGGCCTCACAAATGATGTGCCCAATTAATATATGCGCTTCCTGAATCCGGGGAGTGTCCTTTGAAGGGACAATGATGCAGTAGTCTGCAATATTTTTCAATTCGCCCCCATTATTTCCTGTCAGTGCAATAGTGGTTACTCCTGAATCTCTGGCCATGCTAAGGGCGCGGATAATATTAGCTGAATTGCCTGAAGTGGAAATTCCAATGAGAATATCGCCCGGGTGACAATGAGCCTGTGTTAGCCGGCTGAATATTTCGTCGAAGCTGAAATCGTTTGAAACAGCAGTGAGATATGATGTGTTTACCGTGAATGATTCAGCGGGCAGGGGCGGGCGATTGAGATAGAAGCGTCCGCTTAGTTCTGCAGCAATGTGCTGAGCATCGGCAGCACTGCCACCATTGCCACATAGGTAGAGACTGTTTCCGCTTTTAAAACAATGAATGATTGCATTGATAGCTTTATCAATGGTCTGAATCATGCCGGCATCGTTCAACAATGCTTGCTTGACAGCAATAGATTCATTGATTCTTTGTTCAATCATCCGTTTTGTTTTTTTTCAAATTGAGAAATTCTCTGACAATATATTTGTTTCTGTCGGCAGTTGCACGGCCTACCATTTCGGCAAGGAAACCACCAATAAAAAGCTGTGAACCAATTACCATGCATAGGAGTGCGAGATAAAAAATTGGTTTATCGGCAATCATATAAACGGAATAGAAAATTTTCAAAACAGCAAGATAGCCAGCGATTATAAATCCAATCAGAAAGAGCAACGATCCGATGGATCCGAAAAAGTGCATCGGACGTTTACTGAATCTTCCAACAAACATGATGGTGAGCAGATCGAGAGGTCCCCGCACAAAGCGGCTCATTCCAAATTTGCTGGTGCCATACAAACGCTTGCGATGCTGAACCACTTTTTCGCCGATTTTCGAAAAACCGGCCCATTTGGCTATCACCGGCAAATAGCGATGCATTTCGCCATACACTTCAATGCTTTTGACTACATCGATGCGGTAGGCTTTCAGTCCGCAGTTCATGTCGTGAAGCTTCAGTCCACTCATTTTGCGCGTGGTCCAATTGTATAATTTGCTTGGAATATTCTTGGTAAAAGTGTTGTCATATCGTTTCTTTTTCCAGCCCGAAACAATGTCGTAGCCTTCTTCTTTAACCATTCGGTACATTTCGGGCACTTCATCGGGACTGTCCTGCAAGTCAGCATCCATGGTGATGACAACTTCGCCCTGAACCTTTTCGAATGCAGTTTGCAATGCAGCAGACTTGCCATAATTGCGACTGAAGCGAATGGCTTTGATGTTTGAATTATTTTTCTGAAGGTCGTTGATAACTTTCCAGGATTGATCGGTACTGCCATCATCCACAAAAACTATTTCGTAGGTGAGTGCATTTTCTTTCATCACACGTTCGATCCATGCTGAAAGTTCGGGCAGACTTTCTTCCTCGTTGAGAAGCGGAATAACAAAAGAAATATTCATTTATTGAGCAATTAAACTGTCTTCGGGCTTATCTTTCTTTTTGGCAACAAGTGCAACCAAAGCACCTACAATAATTGATTTTCCAAGAAAAATGGCAAACTGCATAAGGTTGTTTTCAATAAGAAGAAGCTTCTTTATATCCTCTGGATTGCCCATTTTGTCAGCGTATTGCGGATATTCTTTAATGGCCTGTATGGATTTAAAATAGATCTCATCAATGCAGACTTCATTGTATGCCGGGTCAATTACAAACAATACCAAAAGTTTCATTGCCTGATAACAGAACAATCCTATAAGCATAACACCACCCGACAGAATAATGGCATGGCCAAAATTAATCTTTTTCTCTTCGGTCATCTTGCGAACCTGCGAAATGCTCATAAACATGAAAATCAACACAACAGTAGCTTCAACAATAAAACTTACAAAGCTAAATGTGAAGAAATTTACCCCCGTGAGGTAAAGCACAAGGAAGTAAGCCGCCAGTATTCCACCGGCATAAAGTCCGTTTTTCAACAGAGTTTTCTGAATAATTTCTTTCATCTTTTTCAATGTTGGTTGTGCAAAAATAGTCAAATATTTCTTTGTAATTATATAAGTGTATAATTGACCAGAGTCAACGCATTAAAACGCATGCGAATACTTCTGATTGACGCACCCGATGCCGACTTCAATCATGCAATGTCATGCAATTGAAACCCAGGTGACACAGAGTTTAAAGGAGTACGCACAGAGGCGCACAGAGTAGATTTAATCTGGCAAAAGCCGATATCAATTACAGCAAAGTTAATTTGAAAGCGCGCTTTCAGAATTCATTTTGCTGTAATTGATTAACACAACTACGTTGTGTCCTTTCCAATCGACTTTTGCTTTTTCGTCACTCTGTGAAACTCCGTGATACCGCTGTGTTCCTCTGTGAACCGAGCACCAGCGGTGCGAGCTCATGAGCACCTTGCACAGGTGATTTAATGAGCGAATAAACTACGTTTCAGGGAGCTTTTTGCATGTTTTAATGCGTTGGCCCTGATAATTGACTTTAGACGTACAATAAACACCGAACATCCAAAAGCTGCGAAAAATCATAACAAGATCTGGAAATTCTCATGCACCTTTGATTTTGTCAGGTTAAATATTTTTTATTACTTTGTCGACTGAATTAATATACAAAGGTATGGTGGAAAATTCCGGATCTCTCTACGAACGTCTTATGGCCGATATACATATGCAGGAAGGGCTGAGTGCCTGCATTAATTGCGGAACATGCACCGCCATATGCCCGGCAGCCATGTTCTACAAGTACGATCCCCGGGAGATTGCCATAGCCGTTGGCAGCCGCGATGAACAAACAATTGAGGATTTATTGAAAAGCGATACTATCTGGGCATGCGGTGAGTGCATGAGCTGTAAAACACGCTGCCCGCGCGGTAATGCACCAGGTTTAATCATCATAGCTCTGCGTGTGTTGTCGGAAGAGACTGGTTATTTTGTCGAGTCTGAAAAAGGCAGACAAGTGCTGGCACTAAAACGCATGATTGGAGAGAGCATACTTGACAACGGTTACTGCATGTGGTTTGACCATATCAATCTGGAAATGTTTCCCGAACAAGGTCCAACATGGCAGTGGGTGCGCGACAACGCGTCGGAAGTGTTGGATAAAACAGGCGCCAGTTATCGCAAAGATTCAGCAGGGGCGTTGCGCAAAATTCCGCAGAAAGATCTGGATGAATTGAAACGAATTTTCGACGTTACCGGCGGAACAAAGCGGTACGAAACCATCGAAGAATTCTCGCGCATGAAAGCCGGAGAAATGGGACTGCAGTTCGATGAAACCAAAGATTGCGAATATTTTAAACACATATATTCTTATAATTCCCATAAACTAGAAAACGAATGAAAGCAGAAGGCAAACGTCATATTTGGAAAGAATATCAAAAAGAAATTTCAGGCGATAAATTCTGGTACGCCCGAAGCTGCATTCGTCAGAATTTTTTTCCTGGCTCTGAAACAGCATTTCTGCGGATCCTTCAGCAGGAACTGGGAAAAGATGTGCACGATTCGGCCTGCCATACCACCTGCACCGGAATTGGCTACCATTGCGATGTAGTGCCGTTCGAAACAACCATGACAGTGGTGGCGCGCCAGTTTGCACTGATGACCGAGAAAGGGTATAAAAACTATGCAGCCAGCTGCATCACTTCGTTTGGTGTTTACACAGAGATTTTGGAGACCTGGGAATCGCATCCCGAAATATTGGAGCGTGTTCGGGAAAATCTGTACAAGGCCACAGGGCGCACGTTTGAAGTACCTGAAAATCTTGCGCACACCAGCGATATTATTTTCAAATTCAGAAAAGAAATCTTTGAAAAGAAAAAACACGCACTTGTAAATGTTCATACAGGCAAACCGTTGCGTGGCGTTGAACACATTGGCTGTCATTATTCAAAAATGTTTCCGCACAAAGGAGTCGGTGGTGCCGAATATCCGCAAGTACTTGCCGGCATGATCGAAGACTGGGGCGGGGAAGTGGTTGACTATCCCGAACGCAGGCACTGCTGTGGCTTTGGATTCAGGCAATATGCCGTTAAAGCCAATCGTGGATATTCCGTTGCCAACTCGCACAAGAAATTTGAAAGCATGGAGCCGTATAAACCCGATTTCATTTTGACGAACTGTCCGGGTTGTCCCATGTTTCTGGATCGCTGGCAGTATTTTATTGCCGAAACAGAAGGCAAAACGTATGGTGAAAATGGCATGGGCATTCCTGTATTGACTTATGAGGAGCTTGCAGGAATCATTCTCGGCTACGATCCGTGGGAGCTTGGTTTGCAGATGCATCAGGTTTCTGTTGAGCCATTACTTGACAAGCTGGGATATCAGTATGACAAAAATGCTAAATTCAAAGGAATGAATGGAGCAAACCTCGGCAAGCCCGAAGATCCGATGAATTTAAAAATCTGCTGCTGATATTCATTTTGAAAAAATATTAATCGAAAAAAAATTCCGAATGTCGAAAAAAGTTGTTGTAATCGGTGGTGGCCCTGCAGGGATGGAGTCCGCTACATATCTGGCCAATTTTGGTTTCGAAGTGAGTCTGATTGAAAAAGAAAATACAGTGGGCGGAAAGCTCAATTCCTGGGATCGGCTGTTTCCAAGCATGCGTCCGGGTGGCGAAGTGAAAGATTTTCTTTCGAAAGGGAATCAGTTATCCAGCGTGAATGTCATCCTAAACACCGAAATTGATAAGGTTGAACGCGTTGGTAATCAAATGAAACTCGGCACCAGCAAAGGCGAACAGCTTGATGCGGATGCCGTTGTGATTGCAACTGGATTCGAGCCATTCGATGCTACAAAAAAAGAAGAATACGGCTACGGCATTTATGACAATGTGATTACAAGCAAAGATCTGGAGCAGCTTTTCAGAGAACATAAAAAAATTGTCCGGGCCGATGGCAAGCCGGTGAAACGGGTGGGCATTGTGCATTGCGTTGGTTCGCGCGACGAAAAAGTAGGCAACATTTATTGCTCAAAAGTTTGTTGTGTCACCGGCGTGAAGCAGGCCATAGAAATCAATGAGGCAATTCCTGATACAGAAGTTTTCTGTTTTTACATGGATTTGCGTATGTTCGGAATGCATTTCGAGGAATTGTACAAAGAAGCTCAGGAAAAACATGGGGTACAATTTATTCGCGGCCGTTTGTCGGAAGCTGCTGAAGCTCAGGATGGAAGCGTGATTGTGAAGGTTGAAGATACGCTGAGCGGACTGCCGCTGAAAATGTCGGTTGACCTTCTGGTTCTTCTCGTAGGGTTTGTTCCTTCGCCCGGTACAACCAAAATGGGTGAATTGTTTGGAATTCCATTTAACGCCAATCGTTTTCTTCATGGCAAAGATGAACATACAGGAACGGGCATGTCTGATGTCCCGGGCGTTTTTCTGGCTGGTACCTGCACAGCTCCGCGCACCATCACCAACAGCATTTTGGATGCACGAAGTACTGCACTGAGGGTTGCCGGATATCTGAATGAGTGGAAAACAGAAAAAAGATAAAAGACAAAAGGCGAAAGACAAAAAAGAAAGTGGATACCATTGAGTATGTGAGAAATTCAACATTTTGCATAATTCATTTTACCATTCACTATTAACCGATAACCAACATCCAAATGCCCGAATTCGGATTTAAAATAAACAAATCAGCGCAGATCGATCTCGATAAGGCCGATGATTCGCTGTATCGCAAAATATGTGGGCTTGAGCCAAGTCTGAAGACCTGTATTTTTTGCGGATCATGTGCTGCAACCTGTACTGCCGGCCAATTCACATCATTCAGTTTTCGGCGTTTGTCAGTAGAACTACGTCGGGGATTGATTAAAGAAGTGAAAGAAGAAATTTCGAAATGCATGCTGTGTGGCAAATGCACCCTGGTGTGTCCGCGCAATGTAAATACACGTCATATTTTGTATCATTTAAAAAAGCACTTCGATGGAAATGAACTTTGATCCTTTTGTGCTGCCGTTTTTCCTCGGCTTGCTTGTGATGGGAGTTATCCTCATCTGGAAATACATTGTATGGCTTGAGACGATTCCCGTCAGTGACCGACGTGTGATGTTCAGAAATATTTTTACGGTGCGCTCACTCCGCGCTTTCAAAGAAGCCATCATGGAAGGATTGCTGCACCGGAGAATTTTTAAAATAAATCCGCTGCTCGGCTATATGCATGCAAGCCTTGCTACTGGCTGGTTTTTGCTGATTGTGATGGGCTCAATCGAATCAAAATTTGGGCAGAAAGATGTTTTCAACATGCCCTGGGATCCCATTTTCTTCAATTTTTTCGAACCCGTGAAACATGGAATTGAATACGGAAAATTCTTCGTTTTCATGATGGATTTTCTATTGCTGGTTGTTTTACTTTCCGTTACCTTCGCCATTATCAAGCGGTTCTATTCGAGACTTTTCGGAATGAAGAAAACCACAAAGCTGATGATTGCCGATCAGTTTGCATTGTATTCTTTGTGGATGATTTTCCCTGCCAGATTGTTTGCTGAATCACTCAATGCGGCTCATTACAGCAACGGTGGTTTTATGACGCAGCCGATTGGAAATTTTTTCAATTCATTCATGTCGGCGGGGCAGGTGATCAATGCAGAATATACGATGTGGTGGGTGTATTCCATTATGCTTGCAGCATTCTTTGTAGCCATGCCATTCTCGCGCTACATGCATATTCTGACGGAAATATTTCTGATTGCATTTCGACATCTGGGCATTAAGTCGGCCAATAACCTTCAGGGTTATACGCGCTTCGAAATCAATGCATGCAGTCGTTGCGGAATTTGCATCGATAAGTGCCAGCTCAGTTCAGCTGCGGGAATCAGCAATGTTCAGCCCGCTTATTTTATTCAGGGCATTCGGTATAATTTGCCATTCGAAGACCGGGCTTATAACTGTTTAATGTGTGGTCGCTGCAACACTTATTGTCCGGTTAAAATTGATGTGACTAATATTCGCACCATTACTAGAAAGCTCGCTAATGAAACTGTTTCGTTCCGCTATGATTATTTACCGGAAATAAAAAAAGACGAGCTGGCTGAAGTGACCAATGTGGTATATTTTGCTGGTTGCATGTCGCATCTGACGCCATCTATTCCGCAAGCGATGATTTCTATTTTCAATGAGGCAGGAATCACTTTTGATTTTGTTGATAAAGATGGAAGTATTTGTTGCGGCCGTCCATTGATGCAGTCCGGATTGACAGATGCTGCAGCTGATCTGCGGGAAAAGACATCTCAGATGATCCGATCAAAAAATTCAATGATTTTGGTCACAAGCTGTCCGATTTGTTACAAGACTTTCAAGGACGATTTCAATCTGAAAATGCATGTGGTTCATCATACAGAATTAATAAAAATACTCATTGAGAGCAAACGCATAAAACTGAGAAAAGAAGACCTATCAATAGTCTATCACGATCCGTGTGAGCTTGGCCGTGGATGCGGCGAATACGATAATGCCCGTATGGTTTTGAAACAGATCGGCAATGTTGTTTCCATCGATCAGGAAAAAGAAAAAGCATTGTGCTGTGGTGGTAGTATTTCCAATTTGAAAGTGTCGTATGATAAGCGTGAACTAATGGCTGCCGATGCCGTAAAGCAATTATCAGCGAACAATCCTGATGTGATAGTAACCGCATGCCCACTATGCAAAAAGACCATGTCTAAACATGCCGATGGCAAGATGAAAGATATTGCCGAAGTGATTGCTGAGTCTTTGGGTGCTGGAAAGCAGATTGACTCCCAGAAAGAAGAGGTTTTGTTTTTATCGGTGAAATAGAAGTGACTGCTTTAATAATGACGGTAGAATGTCGGGAAGTGTATACACACAGCTGATTCAAAACGAATGGATTCAAATGATTATCTTTGCACATAAATAATAGCAGATATGATTAAGGCAGAAGCCACTTGTAGTAACTGTGCATTCAAGAATCAGGTATGTAAGTTATTGAATAATGAGGAGTTTTCGCAGTTGAATGAAAGCACCCGGACGATGACCTTTGAAAAGGGAGAAATCATCATTAGTCAGGGAAGTGAGATCAGTAGTCTGCTATATATTTCGTCGGGATTGGTAAAGCTGGAGCACACACCCGTTAACAAGGAAGTTCATATTCCGGCAATAATAAAGGCGCCGGCGCTGGTGAGCGGAAGTTTCCAATTTTCTTCTCCAGTTAATTTATATTCGATCATTTCCATTGAAGAAACCAGTGCTTGCCTTATCGACATTGATGTTGTCAGAGACAGAATGAAGCAGAATTCGTTGTTCAGCGTACAGATATTTGAAATGCTGTCATCGTTTTATCAAAGAGTGCTTGACAAACAACTTGCACTTGCCTGCAAGCGCGTTCCGGGGCGTATTGCAGCAGTATTACTCATGTTTAGGGAGAAATTTTATAATTCAGACGACTTTATCTTTCCGCTGACACGACGCGAGATTTCGCATCTCACCTCATGCAGCGAAGAAAACGTAATCCGCACACTCAGCAGCTTTGAGCTGGATGGCATCATTTCGTTGAGCGGAAAATCGGTTAGAATTATTGATCCGGAGAAGCTGAAAAGAATTTATGAAATTGGGTAAGCAACGCTCGGGGCTTTGGGCATAATGACCAGCTTCTTCTTCAACCTCTCTGCGTCGCGACTGTGTCACCACGTAAAACGTGGCAAGCTGTTTCACGTGAAGCGACCTGTCACGATTGCTATCGTGAGCGTTGAAGAGTTACAACGCTCAGTGCTCAAAGCCTGGTGCGTAAGTTTAAGGTTGAAAGCTTAATGCTTAAAGATGAAATAAACTTTAAGCCCGCTGTCATTCAGTCACGAAAGCTTTGGTGAGTTTGCAGAACTTTCACTGGCGCTAAAATGTCGGGAAGTCCGCACCCAACATTTTGGCGTCGGCCAGACACAGAAATAGGTGAGGTGCAGACCCGGAATCGTTGGGTGTATTAAAAGATTTAATTTTCCCCGACGATTCCATGTCCACATTTTTTTCTGAAGGTGAAATATCTGTGGATGTGTTTAGAAAATTTCGGGAATAAAAAAAAGGGGCCAAAAGGCCCCTCGCAGAATTACAGTTTTATATCTTCTAGGTAGATGAGAATATTCTCGTCTTTCTTTGAATAAATGTAAATGGCAAGTTTGCCTGAAAGAGCCGGCATCACACCAATGCTGCCACCTTTGATGGTACGGCGTGTGATGGGAATTTTGGTAAACTTACTGTCGTTTTCGAGGTCAATGGTGTTGATGCCTATATAAGCTTTTTCATCAACAAAGTTGGCGCTGACCAGCAATGGTTCAGCAACATCGGGCATGGTTGTTACAAATGCGAAATTGAAAAACCCGTAGTCTTTTACAACTTGTGCAAGCCTCATTCCGCCTAAGCCATTGAAAGGATAGTAGCATGAAATTTTTGTATGTTCTTTCTGAATGATAGACACATTGGTCATTTTCGCTTCGCCATCGAATTTGAACAAAATAAAATCAAGGATTTCGAATGTGATGGGTTTGTTGTTTTCGTCATTACTACTGATATCGCCAATAAACCGACCGGTAATTGCATCTTTGATCTTCATGCTAACCATCTGATAGTTTTTCTTGAATGTTTCCCCAATCAAACGATACTGCCCATCGGCTGTTTGCACTATTTCATGAAAAAGAACTTTAGGTTTGCTGCTGATGGTCAAAGATTTTGCCGAAGCGTTTTTGATATACTTCGAAATTCCTTCGTCCCAGTCTTCGGTTGAATACGCTAATTTTTCGCCATTGGCATCGAGCTTCAGAAAGAAAATTCCGTCAGAGTTAACATCGTCCCATCGCTCACCATCGAAATACATGCCACCTGTAATAACATTATTGTCTTTATCAATAAGGAAAGCCGATGGCATACAAGTCGAAGTGCCGTCGTAGAGCGAGTATTCGTAAATTACTTCGCCGGTTTCATCCGACACGCATACAAGTTTAGCCGTGGCTTTTGTCGACATCAGCGTAGGCTTGCTCACTTCGATCACAACAATCCGATCAGCCGAGGCACTAACGGCTTCAACACCCACCATGCCTTTTTCAACAGTCATTCGTTTTTCCCAAAGTGAGTTGAGGTCACGGTCTATTTTTTCGATGGAATATCCCCACTTCTTTTCCTTAATGGGTTTTACAATAAAGAAACCATCCTGCGCTGTAAAAACATCTGCCGTTGCAGCATAACGTTTTTCCTCGGTAATGGATTGCTTTTTAATAATATCACCCTGAGTATCCATAGTGACATAAGTGAGCGTTTTTTTCATTACATCGTTGAAGACAAACAAAAATTCATTGCCGTTAAATTCGGCACCATCAACATTACTGCGTTTGGTAATGGTGATAGGTGTTTCTTTAATCAGCTTAAGTTCTTTATCAAAAATATCGACTATAAAATTCACCATACCGTCGCCGATCTTTTCATTCACATAGAATGTATAATAGCCGGTTACTTCGTTTGTCACGACATTTCTAATCGGGGATACACCACGGAATTCACGCTTGCGGACATTCTGCACTTCCACAGATTGAGCAAATACTGATGAGCAAAAGAATGCACCAGCAATCAATAATAAAAAGATTTTTTTCATAATTCTCATAGGTTGGTTCAAGTTTCAAATGTAAAAAATATATGTTAGAAAAAACAATGTTTTTATGAAAAAGATAAAAAAACTGTTTCACCCCACAGCTGCTTCACAGGTGCGGAAATCCCATTCACTGGCCCTATCACTGGCGCGTATATGATATCCGTGACAGAGAAATACATTAGCACGGATTTCATTCCCGACGGTTCCACGTCCTCATTTCTTTCGGACGGTGGAATGTCGGGAAGCGTAAAAAAAAAGTCACAACCTTTTCAGATTGTGACTTAATGTTTTATACAAGGCAGGTATTACCAGCGCTTTGGTTTGCTGTCGGAGTTGTATCCACCGCGGCCACCGCCGCTACCGCCACGGTTTCCACCACCACCACTGTTGCCACCACCACTGTAGCCACCGCCACGGTTTCCACCGCCACCGAAACTACCTTTTGGACGATCTTCGCGTGGGCGAGCTTCGTTAACAGAGATCACTTTGCCGTCATAAGTGGCTTCGTGAAGTTCTTTAATGGCTTTGGCTGCTGCATCATTGTCAGGCATTTCCACAAAACCGAATCCTTTTGAACGACCGGTTAAATGATCCATGATGATTTTGGCAGAAGAAACTTCGCCATACTCTTCGAAAACTGCTTTTAAGTCTTCGTCTTTCAGACGATAACTCAGGTTTGAAATGTAAATGTTCATTGTTTGTTTTTGTTGATAATAGTACGATTTCCATTGAAAGTGACGAAACTACAGCACTATTAATAACAACAATGACAATCAGTTTATTTCTTCCAATGCGCTGCAAAGGTAATAATTTTCTGTCAATATCACCAAATATTTTTTCGAAGATGTTAAAAATGAATGATTTCGCACTGAAATCAGCATATTTTGCCGCACGATTTAAATATTTTACCTTTGTAATTAAATCGATTGATATGAAGACTTTAGTTTTATTACGTCACGGAGAAAGTGAATACAACAGTCAGAACCGTTTCACGGGCTGGACCGATGTGAATCTGAGCGAAAAAGGAATTACAGAAGCCCGCACCGCCGGAAAAGCGTTGAAAGAAAACGGATTTGAATTCGATATTGCATATACATCTGTGCTACGCCGCGCCATAAAAACACTGTGGCTGGCCCTCGAAGAAATGGATCGCATGTGGCTTCCAGTGAAGAACTCGTGGCGCCTGAACGAGAAACATTATGGCACATTGCAGGGGCTCAATAAATCGGAAATGGCTGCCAAATATGGCGAAGAACAAGTGCTGTTGTGGCGCCGAGCCTACGATGTGCGTCCGCCGCTGTACGATGAAGCCGATGTAAAACCATTGCTGAACGAAGCCCGATACAAAGATGTTGACAATCTGATTTACATGCGTGGCGAATGTCTGAAAGATACGGTTGAACGCGTGATTCCGCTTTGGGAAAATGAAATTGCACCCGCTATTAAAAGTGGCAAACGCATCATCATTGCTGCGCATGGCAACAGTTTGCGCGCGGTTGTGAAATATCTCGAAGGCATGAGCGACGAAGCCATTCTGAAATACAACATTCCAACAGGAATCCCGCTTGTGTACACACTCGACGATGATCTGAAAGTGATTTCTTCGAAATATCTGGCCGATGAGGAAACGCTGAAAGCCGCATTGGATAAGGTTGCGGGGCAGGGGAAAGCGAAATAATAATGTGAAAATGTGCGACTCACGTAAAACGTGACAAGTACGTCGATATGGAAATGTGGGAATATGAGAGACGTGAAATAATGTGGGAATGTGCGACTCACGTAAAACGTGACAAGTACGTCGATGTGGAAATGTGTGGTGATTTGAAAATTTGAAAATTCGATAATTTGAAAATTTGGATGTGTGAAAATTTGAAAATACGAGTTTCTTGTTTTTAGATGAATTTTCGTTCATCACTTCAAAGTGTCTTTATAAACTTTCAACTTTAAGAACTTTATAAACTTCAAATATGCCGATCATAAAAAGTATTTCAGGAATTCGCGGCACGCTGGGCGAAAAGCCGGGCGAAGGACTTGATCCGTTGCTGATTGTTCAGTATTGTCTGGCCTATGCCACCTGGCTGAAGCGCAATCGCAAGTCGCAGCGAATCAATGTTGTGGTGGGGCGCGACGGCCGTGTGTCGGGCGAAGTGCTCGAAAGCCTGGTGGTATCGACTTTGCGTGCGGCCGGCATCGATGTGATAAAAACCGGACATACTACCACCCCGACGATTGAAATGGCGGTGATTTTTGCCAAGGCCGATGGCGGCATTATTCTCACAGCGAGTCACAATCCTGCAAACTGGAACGCGTTGAAATTCTTCAACGAAAATGGAGAATTCATCTCGCCTGAGACCGGACGCTTATTGCTTGAAATGGTTGAAACCAGCGACTTTGAGATGGCAAAGGAAAGTGAACTTGGTACAAAAAAAGTCAATCACACCTATTTGCAGGAGCATGTTGATGCAGTAGTGAATATGCCTGTGGTTAACCGCAAAGCCATTGCTGAAGCGGGTTTCACAGTAGTGGCAGATGTAATAAATTCAACAGGCGGCATTATTTTACCGATGCTTTTTGATGCACTTGGTGTGAAGTACAAAGTATTATTCGGCGAATGCAGCGGAAAATTCGCACACAATCCCGAGCCGCTTCCCGGCCACCTGACTGCGTTGTCGGATGCTGTGATTGAAATGAAAGCCGACCTGGGAATTTCCGTTGATCCCGATGTTGACCGCCTTGCACTTGTTTGCGACGATGGAAAAATGTTTGGCGAAGAATACACTTTGGTGGCAGCAGCCGATCATATTCTGTCGCACAAAAGTGGCAACACCGTTTCGAATCTGAGTTCCACACAGGCATTGCGCGATGTGACCGAAGCCCGTGGCGGACAATATACCGGAGCCGCCGTTGGCGAAGTGAATGTGGTGAATAAGATGAAAGAAGTCGGAGCTGTTATCGGCGGCGAAGGAAACGGCGGCGTGATTTATCCGGAACTGCACTACGGACGCGATGCGCTGGTGGGCATTGCTTTGATTCTGTCGCTGATGGCCGAACGAAAAAAATCGTTGTCGCAACTCAAAGCGGAATACCCGGCGTATTTTATGTCGAAGAACCGCGTGGATCTTAAGCCCGGAACTGATGTGGATGCAATTCTGCTCCGGGTTGAAGAGCAGGCAAAAGATCTTTGCAAAAACATCAACAAAGTCGATGGCTTAAAGCTGGAGTTCGGCCATGAGTGGGCGCATCTGCGCAAATCGAACACCGAACCCATCATACGCATATACACCGAAAGCCGCACCGAAGCTGATGCAGATGCGTTGGCGAAACGGTTTGTTGAGCTGATTGAAAGGAATGCGTAGAAAGGCCGTTCAACGCAGAGAGGTCCTCCTTCGTCGGACGCACTCAGGTTGAACGGGAGCAAATGGCAAAACATCTCATTCCATCGTCAGCCACAGCCTTTTTCGGAGCGATCGGTGCAGACATGGAATCGTGATTTTTGCCATCAAAGATTAAAAGAATGAAAAAGAAACGCACCAAAAAGAAGAAGCCCAACTTACTTCTTGATTACGTTAAGACAATAAAAAAGCTCAACCGCGAAGCCATGCTCGAATCAGGCGCAAAGCCCATTGAGCGGGTGGTGAAGAGCAAGAAATTGTATTCGCGGAAAAAGAAGCATAGAGAAGGGGAGGAGTAGCGCAGAAATTCGATTGGGTTTGTTTCGAAAGTAAAAAATCTTCATTTTGTCGGGATGTTTCACCTGATTGCTGAACAAAAAATCACGGGTTTCCTCACTAATTTTGTCAAAATACTCTGTCAAGAATCAGGTTGCAAAATGATTACATTTGCAGCAAATTGTATTTGCGTATATAAGTTATCAGCTATATATTTGTAGCAATTAAAATTGTCACCCTATAGACCAACCTATACTATAGTTTATTCCAATACACAAGCGATTCTGATTTCCCCTTGCGCCTGTCCGCTGAAAAGCGGGCAGGAGGCCGGGGATCCTTTTTTTATGGGCATTCTAAGTGTTATAAATGCGGATAAATCAAAAGAAGCAAGTCCGCTGCGGCTGATGAGTTCACGGGCGCTGTCTGAACTTTGAATCATGAACAATTCGTGCATTCTGACGGATCAGGAAGAGCATGGATATTTGAAGAGAGAAGTAAGGGTGAAGTGACAATCCTTCAAAATTCTCACCTCCTTGTTCAGGGTTCCTATGTCGTTCTTTTGTTGATTTTAGATTTCAGAATTGAAATCGGGAGCTAATCATCAATCATTTCAAGCAATCGTATTCGGGCCATGATGGCATATTTGGAGCGACCGGTTTGTTCGGCGATTTTTGAAATATCCAAACCATGCTGAAACATCTCAAGAAGCTCGTCATCCAGTTCACGGGTCCACGTTTTATTTGCCGAGGGTTTATTGTTTCTGGAACGGGCCATCGCAAGTATCTCATCCTGGGTTTCAGGCAATGATTTTCTATATTTCATCCTGCGCCAGTCTTCAGCTGAAATGGATTCGGTTTTCTTTTTCTTCGCAAGCACATGAATGTATTTTGAAGGCGGAAATCCTTCCGGCATCAGCGATTCCGGCATGTGTAGTTCGCATTTGGCGCGTGTTATCGCAACATACAGCAAATTGATTTCCGACAACATCAGTTCCATTCTGTAAGCTTCTTTCTTTGGAATCGTACAGGTTTCGAATGTCTCTTCCGAATAAAAATCATCCACCAGTTCAACGCTGTCGTATTCCATTCCTTTGCATCGGTGTACCGTTGAAAATATGATTTGAGCCTGATTCCGGTGATGATCGGCAACGTGTTTCTCTCTGATTTCGCGCAGTATGACGGGAATCTGGTCGCCATATTTTTTGACAATATCAACCATCATCGAGAGCTGTTTGTCCTCTGTTTTGTCAATATATTCCTCAAGCTCCTCTATGCCGGACATGCGGGCAATGACCGGATCGCGCACCAGATGCTTTTTCCCAAGATGCAAATTCAGTACATCGTAGAGCGATGTGCCTTCATCGGCGTACGTGTAGCTATTGAAATTTCCTTCAAAATAAATCCTGCTGATTTTTTCAGGACCTCTCAAAACTTCAATGGCTTTCAGCAGCAGTCCCATATTGGTTCTTGCCAGAACAGCCCTTGAACGGACAGCATTTGCTTTCCCAGACCCCCGCATTGCAACAGGGTTGTAGGTAACAAGATGCGACTTCCATTGTAGCACCGAAGTGGCAAGATGCGCTATATCATTGCCAAAACGAAAGCTATCCGATAAATAATAATTTTTGAAATCGACCCGTTCGAGCGAATTGACCGCGAAGCGCCATCCATAGATTTGCTGGTGAGTGTCGCCTACAATCACTTTCACAGCATCCTGCCGGAGAAACACATCGAGCATAGCCTGGGACGCATCCTGGCCTTCATCGAACAAAATATAGTCGTATTTCAGCTTTGGCTGCATGAGCTGAAATTTCTTCAGATAAAAATCGTGCGTAACTTCAATTTTGCCCTCATCCATCAAACTCAGAAACAGTGCGGTTTTCGATTCAATAATTTTGTAATGATGTTTTACAAATTCCCTGGCTTTGTTATCTGTAATGACATCAAGATATTCAAGTTCGGCTACAGACTTTTTGTCGCTGTTGCAATAATAGGCAGTCAGTCTGGAAACATGATTTGCAATGACAAATTCACTCAGATTATCACCAACACTGCGTATCCGAAGCAAATTGGCCAAATCCGAAATGGAATATCCCGCAGGTTTGACTTTGTATCCGAACCTTGGCACCACATGACTGAAAGCGAGGGAGTGAGCCGTTTCGATGCGTACATTCTGTAGCCCGCATTGCTCGAACCGGCGTTGAGCCTCAATCCGCACCGATTTATTGAAAGCCAGATATAAAATTGTCTTATTTTTTGGAATCCTGCGGGCATACTCGATAATGGTGGTTGTTTTTCCGGATCCGGCAACTGCATTGATACGGATGTTCCCATCCGCCTGAACAATTTCAATTTGTTGCTTTGTCAACTCCATTTTTCATTTTTTAATCGTGACAAAGATACAGATTGCATTTGTACAAAACCGCACAAATATTGAAATAAATATGCTTTTGATTAATAATCAGTCACATGTAATGATTAGATATATATCATGAAGCTTATAGTATATTCTTTAATTAAAAAGGGAAAACATCTGTCCACAGAAATTTTGATTTTGCCACAAAGGCACGAAGACACTTCTTCTCCGCGAATGGCGCGAATTTTCGCTAATATCATTTCTACCTCAGCGGGTCTCATTCACGCGAACCCGCCAGCATCAGTCACTGTCGCTACATGATGGGCGGAAACGTGAGAATCCGCATTCATCTTCGATGACAACAGATTAATTTTAGTTTGCGAGCTCAATAAAGAGATCAAGCGTGGATTTTGAAATTGCCACAAAGGCACGAAGACACGAAGAAAATTTTGTGACTTTGCGTTCAGAAATCCATGTCACGGATTACAAATCCGCGCCATGGAGGGTAGTGATTTTGCCACAAAGGCGTGAAGGCACTTAGGAATTTTTGGGCCTTCATGTAAAACGTGACAAGGTCGGCTACTCAATTTCGCAACGATGACAACGACCCTATTTATTGTCACCCATGTAGCGATTGTAACGTCACGCCTTCAGCGCGATAAATTCCACGATTGTAACGTGAAAAAAACAGGGTTATAAAAATTTCTTTACTTTTGCCACAAATACCTCGGTTTTGGCACGTAAGAAAAAAAGATACCGCTCCATCAAACTTGGCATTTCGACTCAGAAAGCCGAGAAATTTGCACAATTCTGTGCATCGAAAGGCATGACGCCCAACCTTTATTTGCGAAAGGTGATTGACGTGAATCTGGCGGGCTTTAAAGGCTATGTAAAACAGGAAAAGCACAATCCGAAACAGCTGGAGCTTTTTGATTTTATTGAGCCATAAAACTTTAAAATTCAACAAAATAAGTCGAATATTATTCTCTGTCGCTGAGCTGGGATTTCATGCTATTCTCCAGACTTTTTCTTTTGTTGATTTTCGCTGCCTCCTTCGATACACCGCAAGCAGATATCTCGCAAAGAGCTACGAGAGCGGCACTCAGGATGACAGCGAGGGGTGCCATTAAATTTTAGGTTGCGAGGCGCGCATCGCTGGTTGTCTCAGGATGACTGCATATTAAAGTGTCATTTTTTCAATTAAGCTGCAAAACGAACATCAATCTATGCACTCTTACTCTCGTCAAAATCCTTGCGGATCAGCAGGTTTTGAAGTGGCTTGAAGTGATTGCGGGTTTGCGGCCAGCGGTCGGGGAACTCATTCAGCAGAACCATGATCTTTTGCTTTTGCTTATTCATCATGTCGCTGATGGCTGGTGCCGAAACAGAGGGCTGCATGGCTTTTCCAACCAAAACGCCGGTAGGATTTTCATGTCCCGAAATAACCATTTTCACTGCTTCCTCAATCCGGTCGAGCCATTGATATATTTTCATATGACGGTGCTGAATGACCGATATCGGTTGGTCAACGTCTTCTTCTATTTCTGCTGCGCCTGAAATCAGGTGCCATGACTCAATAATGACCGGAACGCTCTGACTCAGGTTGACGGCCAGAACGCTGGCCTGATTTAGCATACTGCGCAAGCTGGCCGGATTACCACGGAATGACTGTATCTTTTCGCGGGCGTCTGGGCTCAGGGTCAAACTGATTTTTTGATCGCGGCTGAGATTATGCAGATATTCAACGGCCATCTCAACTATCATGTTTTCAAGCAGTTTCACCTGATTCTGATTGCCACGGTCTTCCATTTTGCGGTTGCCGGTGAGCGCCTGCATGCTTTTCTGAATGCTGTCGAGCACCTGGCTGTCGCGCGCTGCATTTTTCAGACAAAGCTGAATGGCATTTCCGGCTGTCTGTCCAATGATTTCACGATTTTCGTGACTGAAGCTCGACTCAGAATCGAGAAATCCGAAATGCTTTTTATTCTTGCTGAAATAGATCAGGATAAAGCCCATCCAGCTGGGATTATTTACCCGCAGCACCAAAACATTGCGTTCAAGTTCGCGAAACATATCGACATTGTTGCTGTGGCGGACCTGAGCCCATGAGAATGGCAGGTCGCTCTCGTTCTGCCAGACAAAGGGGTTGTTGCGGACACTAAAGAGTTTTGCCAGATCGGGTATATCAGTCCGGATGCCGCCATCGCTTAATTCCTGCTGATCGCTGTCGTAGAACCTAACTTGTGTTGAGGATAATCCACTGTTTTCCAGCGCAATAAATCGCGTTGCTGTCGGATAAAGACCTGACAGCTGATCCAAAATTAAGGACAAGGGACCGTCTGAAAAACTAAACTTCATAAGTAGATTAACCACAAAATTAAGCACTTTATTTTATAAAAGCAAATAAATTTAAGCACTTATTAAGCTGATTAATTAATTTATTAAGCACTTAAAATGCTTAATATATTTGTTTTCAGTCATTTACGCATAATATCTTTACCAAAAATATTCAGCCATGAAAGTATATAGTGCATATAGAAAAACCGCAAATCAGGAGCGAAATACGCTAAAAACTGAAATTGTTATCAACTGGCAGCGAGTTGAAGACATTAAGGAAGTGAACAAAAAACGCCGGAGCAGGGAAGAGCCGCCTCGCGACCGATGGGCCGATCTGGTAGCCCGCCGCATTCAGGTTTTGGGCGAGAAGCTTTCGGGCTTCTTTTATCCGGAGGTGGTGGAGTGAGGATCATTATTTCTTTATGGCTTTGAATAACGCACTAAAAGAAAACCTTATTCTCCGCAAATATAAGGGGAATAAGCTGTTTTTTCTCCGCAAAAAACCACCCCTCGAAGACTTTAAATTCTTTGAGGGGTGGTTTTTTGATATCAGAACTGATAATTAAAAAAATTAAAATTTATAAATAGCGCAGAGTAATCCTCGGATGTTGGCTACATCATTTGTATTGGTAACTTTTCCGTTGGATTGTGTAGTTCCGTAAGCAGCAACGGTGTATTCGATTTCGGCGCCAAAAGTCAATTTATCAACGGTGCATGAAACGCGTGGCGAAACACGGTAAAGCATATCAATGTTGCTTCCTCGCCCATAAATAACCCCGCCAGATATAATGTCATCGGCTCCGAGGTTTTTGCTGAATCCACCTAAAACGCCAAATTTCCACTTGGTTCCATTGGTCATAATATCGATGAATGCCGCAGCCGTAGTCAGATTGGTGTAGGTTTTCAGTTCTCGAACAGTGTCCGTGATTTCCGAAACAGCATATCCCCCCAGCATGAGCATATCAGTAGCATTTTGCGCGTAGGTTCCCATAAGACTGATGGTAACAGGAGTTGTTTTCAATTTAGTCCAGATACAGCTGGCATAACTGCCGATGGTCGCATCGGTCACATAATTAGCAGTTGTTTTCAGTTCCGGGCGTAGTGTTTTATAATCGACTCCAAGGCCAAACTGGAACTTATCGTTCAGAACGGTAACCATTCGCAGATTCAAGGCAGGCATGCCGCTGTTGCGCATATATTTAGTGCTGGTTCCGTCGGGGCCCGAGCTGGCAATATCACGTTCCATATAAGCAATGGCATATAGACTGACTTTGCCTGGTTTGTACATATACCGGATCTGATTGTTTCGGCTGAATGGAACAAAAGGGGCACCTGTATTTACACTCAGTGTCTGAGCAAAGGCTTCGGTGGGGAACATGGGGTGCCAGGTCTGACCAATGAGCAATTCCGATTTGGTCCAGTTTAGTTTCACGTAGCCATGACGTAAGCGTAAACCGCTCAAATCGGCATCGCTGGTACCGTAAAATTCGGTTTCAATCACGCCTGAAGTTTTGGCTCCGAAAGCATCGGGGCCAGTAATATTGCCAGTGACCCGGGTTTGAATGCTAAGAATATTGAAAGACGGAGCGGCATTGATGTCATTCGAATCGGCATCAAATAACACATTGTCCGGAAAAAGAAAAAAATGTCCTTCGCGCAAACCATTTGCAGCAGAGCACTGTCGGGTATCATAGCTAAAATCAGTTTTGACATAACCCGACAGAGTGATCCCGAATGGCTTCTCTTGTGCAAATCCGAAAAATGAGACAATGGCCAGAAAAATGAAAATGCAAGTACTTTTCATGAGTTTTGATTTTTTATTCAAAAATTAATTATTTCATCATCAAGCATCGGCTTGTATTTTCTTTTTACGTGAAGCCAGAGACACCACAATAAGAGTAAGGAATCCGAGTGGAATTGAGAAAATACCAGGGTTTGCAAGAGGAATGGGAGCATTTTCCTTGGGGAGGCCATATATTTCATACATGGTTGGTGACAGAAGGATAATTCCCAAAGCCGTTACCATACCAACTACGATAGCCCAAGAAATACCTTTTGCCGTTGTTTTTTTCCAGAAAAGCAACATAAGAATAGCCGGAAGGTTTGCCGAGGCCGCAATGGCAAAAGCAAGTCCAACAAGGAAATTAACATTTTGTTTCTGAAAAACTATACCGAGTACAATAGCAATAATACCAACAATAACAGCAACAATTCGACCGGCTTGGACTTTTTGTTTTTCGGTCATTTGCCGATTCATATATTTGTCCATAAGGTCATGAGCCACAGCACCCGAAGCTGCAACAATAAGACCGCTGACAGTTCCAAGTATTGTTGCAAAAGCAATGGCTGAAATTATAGCAAAGATGGTAATTCCAAAGGTTTTTGCCAGCAAAGGAGCTGACATATTGCTGTTGTCAACATCCAGACCGCCATTAACCATAGCACCTGAACCCATATACAGGGTAAGCATATAAAAAAGACCAATTGCGGCAATAGCAACAACAGTTGATTTACGTGCAGCTCTTTGGCTGGGCACGGTGTAGTAACGAATCAGAATATGAGGCAACGCCGATGTTCCAAGGAACAACGCCAGCATGAGCGACAGAAAATCAAGGCGGGTCCAAAACGATGCACCTTCGTCGAGTTTATAAAAAAGGCCTGGTTTCACTATGTCTTTTCCAGATGTAACAACCTGATAAAAAACTGTAACCTTATCATTGCCGTCATTAAAAGCTTTTTTCGGGAAACGAACAATTTCGCTTTCTTCAATGGTTTTAATAAAGGCAAGAGGACTCAAAGGTCCGGTTTCCTGGACTTCTTTTCCTTTGTAAACCAATTTTTTGATATGACCAACCTGAAAGAACCTTCTATCTTCTTTAGGAGCACCATTATAGAGCTTTTTACCATCTGGTGAAACAATAATAGATAAAGCTTCTTCCAGAACAGGTTTTTCGCCTTTAGTGTTGACTTTCCACCAATTTACAAAACCGTTTTTTTCGAGCTTCACAAAGCTCATATCTTTCTCGTCGTGTTGAGCCAATATCTTATATGAGTTATCGGACAGAGCTGTTACTTTTCCGTCCTGCATTTCAACAGGCAGAGTAACAAAATTGTGGTAATCAGCGCTGGGTTTGGTTTTAAGGCCAACATTTAATACATAGAATACTACAATAATGGAGAAAATAATCAGCAAACCACCTTTGATAAATTGTACGTATGTGGTCGAAGTCATACCTGCAGTTGCAACAATCAGGATTACAATTGACCCTACTAAAACAACGCCAACCCAATGCGGAAATCCCAGCAAAGGTGTTACAAGAACACCAGCACCCACCATTTGCGGAATCAGGTAGAATAATGACACAACAAGCGTTGAGATAGCTGCAGTGAGTTTAATGGCCGGGGAATTGAATTTTGCATCGAGTGCATCGGCGAAAGTGTATTTACCAAGTCTTTTAAGTGGCTCGGCTACCAGAAATAAAGCTACAACCCAGCCTGCAAGATATCCAACCGAATACAGAAAACCGTCATAACCAAAAAACGCAATCATTCCACAAATACCAAGGAATGATGCTGCTGACAAATAATCGCCGGCAAAAGCGATTCCGTTTACAAACCAGTGAATATTTCCTCCAGCTGCGTAATAACCGCTGGCTGATTTTGCCTTACGTCCGAAATAAAAAGACAAACTAAGTACTGAAGCAACAAAAATGAGGAAAATAATTATAGCTGTAGTAGATACTTCATAAATCATATTTGTTTCTCCTTATTCATTTTGTTTTCATATCTGGTGCATATTATATTGTAAATAATACCCATTAGAACAGCAAGTATAATCAAGCCCATGCCGTACAACACGGCAATGTTCTGGCCCCCAAAAAGTTCCATTCCCATTGCTTTTGGGAATACCATTCCAATAAATACAAAACCTGCATAAATAAACAGGTAAATCAGGAACAAAATAATTCCCAGCTTGGTCTTTTTAGCTGTGGAGTTATCTTTATCCATTTCTGCAGCTGGTCCATGGTGCATTTAAACCTCCTTTGTTTTTAGTTATTTTAAAAATCAAAAATAGTTTTTATTGATATTTATTCACGTCTATAAAAATTGCATGTTAACATTGATATTAAACAACCTTTTGTAACAACTTTTTTTTACATTTGTACTCATGAATAAATAGTTACCATGAAATTGAGTAAAAATATCAAATGCGAAAGTTGCCTTTACAAGTGCGAAATATTTTCTTCGCTTTGCCGACGCGCCCCAAAAGCAGTTGATATTGACACAATACATGTAACATATAAACGTCATGAACAAATTTGCCGTCAGGGTAACGATGTAACTCATGCAATATTTCTTTTGAGTGGATCTGCAAAATTGTACATTGAAGGTATCAACAACCATAACATCATCTTATACATAATGCGCCCGGGCGATTATATAGGGCTTCTGTCATTTTTCGAGTCACCACATTATTTTTATTCAATTATGGCACTTGAAGAAAGCAGCATTTGCATGATTGACCTGGAGTTGGTGAAGGAATTATACCGCGAAGATCATGAATTGCTGGTTTCTCTCAACGCCGCATTTGGTCGTTCTGTTGCCAATATAATGAACAAGCTGATTTCGCTCAATCAGAAACAAATCAGAGGTCGTATAGCCGAGAGTTTATTGTATTTATCAAAAATCCATGGGAGCCATCAGTTTCAGCTCGGTTTAACTCGGCGCGAACTGGGTGAATTATCGGGAATATCCGAAGAAAATGCAGTCAGATTGTTGTCGGAACTGAAAAAAGAAAGGATTATCGATGTTGAGAATCGCGAGATTACCATACTCGATCCCCGTATTTTGCAAAAAATTTGCGAAGTTGGGTAGCATTAACCCATATTTCCAGTAAAGTCGTATCCTATCTTTGATTGATAACCCGAAAAGAAACTGAAAACACGTTTTAATTGTGTTCGGTCGTAATCGCTGAGTTTTCGTGGATTTATCATGTTTCCCGGTGATTCGCCCGCTTCAATATTCGAAATCTGATGTTTGAAACGCAACAACATCAGATAATTGTAGTTAATAGCAAATTCAACACTAAATGCGGGATTGAAAACACCAGAATAACGGAGGCCTTCCAATCGTTCCAATGTATTTGACTCGATTCTGCCATGATAAATTGAATACAAACGCATCATCATAACCATCTGCGATATTGCATTTTTAATATCAAGTCCGTCCTGATTTCCTGTGGTTTCCGAAACGATATTACCCAATAAGTTGAGAGGTGGTTTAAACTGCATAATGCTTTGAGCCAGATTGAAATAGAAGGCTCCTTTGTTTTTCGACTCGGCAATAATGTAGTTTCTCAATTCCTCAGCCATTTCAGTATTTCCAAAAGCTGGGACAAAATCGAAGAAAACTGATATTTCCAGTAAATTTCTTGGCTCTGAATTACTAAGCCATTCGCGAAAGTATTTTTTCCAATCATTTAGCGAAACACACCACCTTGGATTACTGGCCATCATCTGACCCCGGCAATGATCATATCCTATTCGGCTCAGCCAGTCACTAACCAGCGTTCCCAGTTCAAGAAAATATCTTTTGACAAATTCATGGTTGTCGCTGTCGGTGTTTGCAAATATGATGGCATTGTCCTGATCGGTGGCAAATGTTTGTTCGCCGCGTCCAACACTGCCTAGAATCAGATAGGTGTACGCCACAGGAGGCGCTCCCAGCTCTGCAATAGCCATGGTATTGAGTCTGGCAATAACACGCTTTGAAAACGACGACAACATTTCCGTAGCTCTTTCGGGGGTTAACCCGTTTTTCAGCAAAGTGGCGACCAACGAACGATACTTTATGTACAAATCGGCCATATTATTGATACTCATAGCACTATCAATGTTTTGCAGCAACATTTGCGGAAACAATGCTTGTGAAAGAGGTAGGAATTTCAGGTTGACATATGTTTTAAGCGAGGCATCAGATTCTGAAAGGAAGAATACTTGTTTTCCTGTTTTTTCAGAAATTCCAAGCGCATCGGACAAAGAGGTTGTTGAAGCCAGAACGGGCAAGGGGGCTTCCATTATTCGCAAAGTCGGTGTGGTTGCAGGGTCATATCCTTCGGTCAACAACTTTAAAACACTTTTCAATGTTATTAATCCTGCAAAATCACCTTCGGCCGTTTTAACTGCAAGAATGTCGGTGTCTTCGCTAATCATTTTATGTGATGCAAGTGCAACCGAATCGGATAGGCGACACCAAAGAGGTGCCCGGGCAAAGTTCTTTAGTGGTTGTTGCAAATAAATATCGGGTGCAAGTCTCTCGCTCAAAAGTGCTTCAATCTCTTTAATCCTGTTAAACAGATGAGATGCTGGTGCAATTACTCCTGTACATAAGGTCTCATCAGTTCCTTCATTCTGGTGCAGTGCTGCTGAAATGGTTGCAGGAAAAACTGAATGATCGGGTCTGAGCACAGAAATAAAATAATCAGTGATATGGCGCTCCGACAACAACGTTTTCAAAAAATGCTGCTTTTCAATTGGATCAGCAAATAAATCTGCAATATTGCTGCTCATCAGATCGTCGGGCGAATTAACTCCGATTAGTTTTACAAGACTTGGGCTAAACGATATAAACCTCGATTTACGCGAAAAAGTTGAAACAAAACTCGCCATTCCGAGATCGGAAAATATCTGAAGACTACTTTCGCCCTGATATATAGGCACTCCAGGAATATGCCGAACATTAATTATGACTGCTTCGCGTCCCATTAATGCGGCTACTGATCCGTTGAGAATTACCGGGATGCGCTCACCATTAGCAACCAACAGTGTTGTTTCTGCTTTTCGGGGAGTAGTAAAAATGGATGCACAACGTGAAAAATTTTCGCGGTCGCAGCCAAAAAGACGATCAAGCCTCAGGAATTCAAACACATGTCCAAAATTCAGCTCATCTTCTGACAAACCAGTCATTGACAAAAATGTTTTATTTGCATATACATAAGAATCCAAAAGCATAACCGTTCCTTCTGTCGATGCCTCTACCAAGGCCTTATAGCGGTCGCGCGATTCCTTGAGCTCCTTTTCGGCTTGAATGCGCGACGAATCGGCTTTCAGGCTCAATCGCATCACAAAAGTGAGTAGTATTATAATGAGGCCCGTAATTATCGAAGAAATAATGATTAGTCGTTTTTCGAGCTGAGCGATTTCTGTTTTCACATCCTCTATATAAATGCCGGTTCCGATTATCCAGCCCCAAGGTTTGAAGCCGCGCACATATGACAGTTTGGGAACAATTCGGGTGGAATCATCTTTCCATTGCCACATATAATCGACATAACCTTCGCCGTTTTGATTAACGGTATTCACAAATTCAACAAAAATCGTTTTACCATGGGGGTCTTTAAATTTTGTCAGATCTTTTCCGTTCAGATCAATGCGATATGGATGCCTGATCATATTTGGATGCATATCGGTAATCCAGAAATAATCTTTATTCTCGGCCCCATAGCGAAGCAGACCAATCTCGTCTGCTGCCAGATTTTGTGCTTCTTTAAGCGAAATTCTCCCTAAAACGACCTCTTTATTGTATTTATCAAGAATGCTACATGCAGTTTGTGTAAGTTCGTATATCGTTTCGCGCTTACCGTCCATCATGTTTCGTTCAAAAGACGGAATGACCACCCAGAAAAAGGAAATAATGAATAATACCACGGTTAGGATGGCCGGAAGAAAAATCTTTATGGCAAAACTGTATCGGTTCTTCTTTTTCATAGGTAAATTTCTATTTATAAAGAACATGTAAAAACCTCACGGGCTGTTGTATCGAAAACGGCATAGCCCGAACGCCTGCTTCCGTTGGCAATGGCCGGTACTGAAAAAAAGCATCGGTCTGGAGTATTCACTTTTTTTTCAAAACGAAGTACATCTACCGGCAATTTCAATAGCCTCATTTTAGATTTTACTGGCGACGAAATCAATAAACCTTCGGGGTGAGTGTGACCACAAAAAGCAGTTTTGCAGCTATGTTTATCCATAAAAGATCTGTGAGCTTCCACCGCTTTATACGTCGATGGCTTTAAAGTCCCAGACCCCGAAATATCGGGAAACATAAAATGAGAAAACAATGTATCACCAGTATCACTGTTTAAAATATGCAATTCTGGAAGATTCATCAGATATTCATGCGATGTATCGTTCAAGCTGGCCGATCGTTCATTTTCGTAAAGCCATATTTTTCTTCCAGCAAGCTTTCTTTTCGCTTCCGTGGACATCGAATACCAGTTTTCGTGAAAATGAAAGTTACCGCAATGCTCCGGAATCCGTTTAACCGCAAACATGTCGTGGTTCCCAACCACCACAAAACGACAATTTTCTTTTACCAGCCTAATACATTCATTCGCATCGGGTGTATATGAATAAAAATCGGGTGTAAATCCAACGATATCACCAAGACAGGCTACCTCATCACATTGATTCGACAGGGCATGCAATGCTTTTTTAAGATTAACCGGGTCTTCATGAATGTCCGATATTATTCCGATTTTCATCCTTGTTTCGGGTAAAGAGTGGATAAAAATACAATATATTGTGCAATTAGATACGCTAAAAATAGTGAGGCTGTCTAAAAACAACTCATTGTAACAGCATTCGGTTACCTCTTTTTTTGAGTTGCCAATGAAATTGTGAAACACACTTTTGCACGAGTTAACACTAATTCTAATACCGATAAAGCACCCAACGATTCCGTGTCCGCACCTCTGCTCAAAGAAATGTCTGGCAGACGACAGAATGTTGGGAGCGCAGCAAAAGCTTTGCGTTACATCAATTAATTTCCGCACCTCGAAAAAAGAAAATGCCGTATTTTTTATAGTTTCTTAAAAGTACGCCATAACCTTTGAACGTTGAAAATGATTTTCTTCATACATTTACACCAAAGAAATATTTCATGAGATCAGGCAGAATTCCCGGAATTTTCAGAATTGCAGCAATCATATTTCTATTATGCCTATCAGCCGAAGTGTTTGCCCGGGCCGGTGGCGGTGGTGGGGGAAACGGCGGTGGCGGCGATGGTGGCATTTTTGAAATCATCATCTATTTGTTCATGATGTTGCCTTTTCCTTACAACATTATTGCTGTTGGGATCGTCATTCTGCTGGCCATTGTTTTCAAGAAAAAAGCCAATCAGGCCTCGGTGCTTAACAAAGTCCCTTCAGCCAACTCCATTCGCGATAATCTTTCATTTCTTAAATACAAGCAGCAAAATCCTGATTTCATTGAAGAGTTGTTTCGCAAAAAAGTGAATATCGCATTTTACGGAATTCAGGATGCCTGGATGGCGCAGGATATGCGCAAAGTGCGTAAGTTCATCAGCGATGGCGTTTATCAGCGTTTCAATGTGCAGTTCATTATGATGAAAAAGCTGCAGCAGTATAACAAGCTTTCGGGTATCAATCTGCATTCGGTTACCATTGCTGACTTCCGCAAGGATGGACAATATGATGTAATAGATGTGGCGCTGCATGCCAGCTTGACGGATAAATTTGTTTCCGAAAAAATTCCACGTTTATCATCTGGCGGATATGAGTCTTTTGTAGAGTACTGGACATTTATAAAAAAATCGGGCTACACACCCGGCGATATTTATGAAAATCCAAACTGTCCGCAATGCGGAGCGGCACTACCGGAAATTGAAGGCGAGACTGGCATTTGTCCCTATTGCAAAGCGGTAGTCAATAGTGGCGATTTCGACTGGGTGCTGAGTGAAATTACGCAAGCCGACGATTACACGCTGAGCCATTCAATGGGGCACAAGCAAAACAATCTGCAGCAGAAAATACAGCAAATGCATGCCGGCGATTCTACTTTCTGCGTTCAGAAACTCGAAGACAAGGCCAGCAATGCATTTCTGCAGCATGAAATCGCATTGGCTTTTCTCAATCCTGCGCTGGCACGTCGCTTTATGCAGGATGAAGCATACGCAAGATTGAATGAAAATATTAAATCATGGGCTCCAATTCTTTATAACCGTTTGTATTTGAACGACGTGAGTCTGATTTCGTATTGGAGCGAGAATGGGCGCGAATATCTTGGCTTCTTTATCAGGAAAAGCTATCAGCGCCTTGAAATGAAGCGCAACAATCCTGAAGAGCTTGAAGCCATCATGGATCCGGTTGTCAGAACATCGTCAGCCACCATTGTCTTGTGCCGGAAATCTGGCGCACAGGCCCCGCGCGGATTGCTGTATGCTCACCAGTGTCCGAATTGTGGTGGAACGCTCGGCGATTCAACCGATATTAAATGTCCGTATTGCGGCTCCGAGGTGAATAGTCCTGAATTTGACTGGGTGGTCGATGGCGTTTATTCAATTGGTGAATACAAGCAACGCATTGCTGGAAATGTGCCCGACGAGCTGCTTTCGTTTGGGGTTGACAAAGCTGATGATCTGATGGATGTACGCGATTATGCTTTTAATAATGCGCTGATAGTGATGGCTGCAGATGGTCATTTCGCGACTGAAGAAGAGTTGTTTGCCAAAGCACTGGCGAAAAAATTCGGTTACAATCCAACGAAGATCCAGCCTGCGATTGAGATGGCAAAAAACAAAAAACTGGTTTTGCGCATGCCCGATGATCCGAAGAAGCATGCTAAGATTATACGGCTTATGGACAAGGCCGCCATGGCCGATCAACAGATGACTCAGGCCGAGATGGAGCTAATGAGTTATGTGCATAACAATTTTGCATAGCAATGCTATGCAAAATTGTTCCTTTCGCTATTCGAAGTATAAACTTCGAATAGCGTTGTTATAAAGAGCTAGCTGCAAATGTATCGCCGCCATTCATGTTGCCGGAGCGGAACCCTTTGAGGAACCAGCGGCTGCGCTGTTCCGATGTGCCATGGGTGAACGTATCGGGGTTTACATGTCCCTGTGATTTTTTCTGCAGACGGTCGTCTCCGATGGCACTGGCTGCGTTGAGGGCTTCTTCGAGATCGCCTTCCTCAAGCAGATTCATGCGTTCGGCATAATGCGCCCAGACACCGGCAAAATAGTCGGCCTGCAGTTCAAGTTTCACCGTCATTTTATTGAATTCCGTTTCGCTCAGTCGGTCGCGATAGGATTCGTATTTCTCATTTATTCCAAGCAGAAGCTGAATATGATGACCGACTTCGTGTGCAATAACGTAGGCCATAGCAAAGTCGCCCGGAGCGCCAAAACGAGTGCCCAGCTCCTCGAAGAAACTCAGATCGATATATACTTTTTCATCGGCTGGACAATAGAAAGGGCCTGAATTGGCACTTGCCGAACCACAACCCGATTGAACAGCGTCGGTAAACAGAACAAGCTTTGGCAGGCGGTAGGTTTTACCATTTTCGGAAAACAGCTTTGTCCAGGTTTCTTCAGTTTCTTTCAAAACCACGGATGAAAAATCGGCCAGTTCCTGCTCTTTAGCCGAAGGTTTATATTCTTCGCTTGATTGCGTTGGGTTTTGCGTGGCATTCTGTATAATACCGGAAGGGTCGCCTCCCAGCAGATAAATGATTATAACAACGACGATGGTACCGATTCCGCCGCCCAAAAGTCCTTTGGATTTTCCACGACGGTCTTCAACGTTCGAACTTCCTTGTCTGCCTTGCCACTTCATGTTTTTTCACTTTTTGATTTTCAAATATAATCAATTTAGGAATAACGATAATTCTATTCCCGGAGCTTCGCCACTGACTTCTGACAGCTGAAGCTGTCAGCTATAATGAAACACCTCGACCTTAACCTTGACCTCAACCTTAACCTAACTCTATACTGACCACTGGCCACTGACTACTTAATAATGATTTCATCAACAAATATCCACGACTTTTGCCCATGGGCGTAGTGCCAGTCGGGACAAACACCAGAACTGACAGCTCTCACTTTGACAAATCGCGCCTTCATTGGGCTGAAGGTAGCTGACAGATTTTTTATTTCCATAATTTTCATGTCAGTTGGTCGCTCATTCGGATTATCGAAACGACTGATAAATTCAAAGTCTTTTCCGTCATTTGAAATATACAATTCAACAATTTCCGGAAGAAAAATCCAGTCATTGGGTGAATAAAGAAACCCTGCTTCAATGCTGCTCAATAACAATTCAGAAGGCAGCCCGATGACTGCTTCCATACCATATCCTTCAAATCCCTGCCAGCCCCCATCTGAGAAATTGAGTGATCCTCTTGCGCCGTCGCAGATTGCGTTATTGCCCGAGGCCGGATATTTAGCTGAAAACGGTTTATTCAGTTTCACTTCTGCACCTATTGCAAGATGATTTACATTAAGGTTGCCAAAGGTTTTCAGTCGTGAAAACTGAATCATTTTCGCTGCAGCAATATCATTGAAAATGCTGATTGAGCGCACCGTTGAATCATTGTCGGTGACATCGAATGGCTTGATCGACATTGCAAATCCGCCGGCTTTCGACATTGGAATAAGCAAAGTATCAGAGCCTGTGACGCGGTATTGTCCAATCTCAATTTCTTCAGGATTGAATTCCCAGTCAGTTTCGATGGCATCGGCAAAAAGAGTGGCTTTATAGGTTAGATTTCTTTGCAGAAAATCGAGTGGAATGCTAAGCAGTGCTTCATTTTCATCGGTCTGAGCTCCGACAAACCAGTTGTTCCCACTGCGCCGGGCCACACAAAGCCAATCTCCGGGCCGTGCCGCAATAACTTTTGTTTCATCCCAGTTGCAGGGAACTTCCTCTATGAATCTGAAAGCTGGCTTTCCGTCATAGTTTTCAGGCATGTCGGCCACCATCATCAATGGACTAAAGAAAGTGACATACAATGCAAGTTGGTTAGCCAGCGTGCCATACAGACGTTTGTTTTTTTCAGGTGAATGATTGATTCTGAAAATGCCTGGAGTAAAATCATAAGGGCCAGCGAGAAACCTGGTGAATGGGAGAATAGTGGTGTGATAGGGCGGGGTAGCACGGTAAGTGGCGTTCCATTCATTTCCCCGTGCGCATTCCTGACTCATCAGATTTGGCCATGTTCGATCAAGTCCGGTTGGTTTAATACTTTCATGGGCATTGAGGGTAATCTGATATTTTGCAGCCAATTCAACTATTTTCTGAAAATGGCGCACCATATATTGTCCATGATGGGGCATTCCTTGCAGAACAATCGGACCAGCATAACCTGTTTTAAGTGAATGAATGCCCAAATCCCTGCAAAGTTTCAAAGCTGGTTCCAGCTGACTCTCATACATGGGAATATTTCCGCCAGTCTCATGATGGGAGATAAATTCAACATTTCTTTTTTTTGCATAGCTGACCACTTCGTTCAAATCGAAATCTGGATAAGCTTTGCAGAAATCCTGCACTGGTGATGAATCAGAGGCCCATGTCTCCCAGCCCTGATTCCAGCCTTCAGCCAAAAATCCGCCAATACCATGCGTTGCAGCAAAATCGATATAATATTTTGCACGTTGAGTGGTAGCCCCATGAGCGGGCCCCGCAGACCATGTGTATTTTCCTGTATGCATTCCCCACCAGATTCCTATGAATTTCATGGGCTTTATCCACGAAACATCTTTAATAGCGCAGGGCTCATTAAGATTTTGAATCAGGTGCGACTCCATCATTTCACCTGCGGTTCGCGTAATCATTATTGTGCGCCAGGGTGTATTGAAAGGTCCTTCAGCTCTTACACAAACACCATCAGGCCATGGCCAGAGACTGGAAATAAAAAGCAAGTGGTTTTTGGGATCACGAATCAGAATCATTTCGGAATAATCTTTCAACGATGCTTCATGAATGCTGAGATTATAATCATGACCTACAATTGTAATGGGGGTATTGGCGTCATGGATCTCGCATAACGGAGTGTTGCGATAGAGCGATTCGTAGGCAAATTCATCGGAAGGAATCCACCAGGCGCTGTCGTTTTTCGCAAAGCAAAACTGTGTTTTTTCTGCAGTTATCAGCAGGCTGTCTCCCGATTTTTTGGGAAACAGATAGCGAAAAGCAACGCCATCATTGAACACCCGGAACTCAACATTAATTTTTCTTTGGGGTGACGTTGTTTCTTTCAGAAAAAACACAGAAGAATTATAATTATTGCGCACCAAAGAGGCAGTACCCCATACTGGCTTCCAGATTTCATCAAATGCGGACTTTTTTACATCATAAAGCGTCAGATTTGAATCAAGTGAGGTCTGATTGCTGAATTCAAATGAGAAAGATGAAGAATCAACTATCTGAATCCCATTGAATTTAACAGAATAAAATGATTTACCTTCACTCACCCAGAAAGAAAGCTGTATTTTTTTATCAGGTGAAAGAATCTGCTCTTTAATAATTGGCTGAGCATTTATCAAACCCGAATACAGATACACAAACAGAAAAGCGAGTCGCACTTTTTTTTACGAAGATAAAAAATATATCTGCGATAAGCTGTGATAATGATTATTCGGGGCAAATTGCAATTACTCTTGCAAAAATCGCCTTGAAATCATATCTTTGTTCCTAAGTTAATGACTTTCAAACAGTAATTTTATGCAAATTCCTGAAAACAGTCAAGATCCCATAAACGGCAACTCATTCAGAATAACCGATTTAGTTGATATAAGGTTATTGAAAGAACTATGTGATAAATTTACGCAGATTACCGGACTAACAATAGGTCTGTTTGAGTATCCCGATCTGAATATGCTGATTTCTTCCGGATGGAAAGATATCTGCACTAAATTCCATCGTCCCTGTCCGGCTTCAGGTATTAATTGTAATGCAAGCAACAGGAAACTTTTCGAGAAACTTTCAACTCCAGGACAACTGGTTATTGAAAAATGTGATAACGGATTAAACGATTGTGCCACACCTATTTTCATCAACAACAAGTTCGTTGCAGTACTGATTACCGGGCAATTACTTCTGGAGAAACCAGATATTGAATTTTTCAGAAAACAGGCTCAGAAGTATGATTATAATGAAGAAGAATACCTGCGGGCTTTAAGTGATGTGAAGGTGATTCAGGAAAAGGATCTGATGCTGGCCACATCATTTCTTGGTCAAATTGCCGCTTTTATTTCCGAATCAGGGTTCAATAATCTGAAAATTAAACAAGAGACACGCAAGCTTGAGCATGAAATTGAAGAGCGAACAAAAACTGAAAAAGAGTTAAGAGATAGCGAAGAAAAATACAGAACTATTTTGGCTCTGGCCCCCGAAGCTTTCTTTCATGGCGATCCTGTTGGAAATTTCATTGAGGTGAATGAAGCATCGGTTGCTATTACCGGGTATTCGCGTCAAGAGTTGCTTGCAATGAACATGAAAGATCTGTTCTCAAAGACAGTACTTGACTCTGTACCCTTAAGCTATGACATTCTAAATGCCGGACAAACCCTCACCCGGCAACGGCCGATGATCCGAAAAAACGGAGAAGAGATCATTATTGAAATGAGCTCGCGTCTGATGCCCGATGGTACTTATCAGTGTTTTGCAACAGATATAACTGAACAGCTTAAGGCCAAAGATGCACTCAATAAGAGTGAGAGCAGGTTGCGCAAGTTTTTTGAATGTTCTCAGGAAGGGCTTATTTTCCATAATAAAGGAATTATCATTGATGTGAATCAAGCATACCTGAACATGATGGGCTTACATGATGAAAGCGAAATGGTTGGAAAAGATCTGCTCGATTTTATTGCTCCGGCGTTTGTTGACACAGTGAAAGAACATATTTTGAACGAGCTGCCTGATAAATACGAGGCTGCACATATCAGAAAAGACGGCCGAATTTTTCCGATTGAGGTTTCGCCGCAGCATGCCGAATTCAGTGATGGATTGCGGCTGCGTATTGCGTCAGTGACCGATATAACAGAACGAAAGAAAGCGGAGCAGCTGCGCGATGTAAATACACGCCGGACCCTGGCATTGCTTAAACTCAGTGAAATGATCAATGCCCCCTTGAACGAAATCACAAATTTCGTTCTGGAAGAAGTCATTAATCTGACGGGCAGTAAATTAGGATACCTCGCTTTTCTAAATGAAAACGAAGGCATTCTGACAATGCATTCATGGTCGAAAAGTGCGATGGATGAATGCCGGATAAATAATGCACCCCGGGAATACCCGCTTGAAAAAACCGGGCTCTGGGGTGAATCCGTCAGGCAGCGTAAACCAGTTATCACCAATGACTATGCGGCTGAAAGCCCATTGAAAAAAGGATATCCTGAAGGACATGTCGTTTTGAAACGTCATTTATCAGTTCCTATTTTCGACAATGAGCACATTGTTGCTGTAATAGGAGTTGGCAACAAAGAAGATGAGTATTACGACGAATGCATTAAACAACTCACCATTCTCGGATCTGCCTTGTGGAGTCATATCGACAGGCAAAGAGTAATGAAAGAATTGCTTGTGAGCCGTGAACAATTCAGGCTAATAACCGAGAATTCGAACGACATGATCATTGCTTTCGATTTGGAGGTAGGTGCCATCACTTATGTTTCGCCCGGAAGCGGAGCATATGTGAAGTGGGAACCTGAAGAGGTTTACGGTCATTCGGTTTTCGAATTTATTCATGAAGAAGAGGTTCCTTTGTTGCTAAAAATGCGGTCTGATATTTATAATGGGCTGAATCCCGAGCTTTTCAAACATCGGATATTGATGAAAGATGGCTCGTATAGCTGGTTTGAGACCAGTTGTCAGGTTGTACGGGACGAAGGCCCCGATAAAATAAAAATTGTTGCTGTCTGCCGCGATATCAGTAAAATTATTAAAACTGAACAGCTTCAAATGGAAAAGGATCTGGCCGAAGCAGCCAGCAGAGCGAAGTCCGAATTTCTGGCCAATGTAAGTCACGAAATCCGCAATCCGTTGAACTCAATTGTCGGAATGGCCAAAACGCTATCCCGCACTCAGCTCAGCAACGATGTGCAGGACATTGTCGATGCAATTCTGACTTCATCGGACAATCTGCTCAATATTATAAACGATGTGCTGGATCTTTCTAAAATAGAGGCAAACAGAATCGAACTTGAAAATAAGGATTTTAATGTCGATGGAATATTCAATGAGGTTAGGTCGATGTTTAAGTCTGTGGCTATAAACAAGAGTCTTCATTTTGAAATCCGCAAAGATGTTTCTGTGCCGGCCCGTTTGCGCGGCGATGAGATTCGTTTGCGTCAGATGGTCATCAATCTTGTCGGAAATGCCGTTAAGTTTACAGACAAAGGATCGGTAAACGTTCGTGTTTCGGCTACGCCTGCTCCTGATGGTCAGACACTGCTTACAACAGAAGTTGAAGATACGGGAATTGGAATAAAAAAGGAAGATATTGGAAAACTCTTCCAGTCGTTTACACAACTTGATAGCTCTTCCACCAAGAAGTTTTCAGGAACAGGGTTGGGGCTGGCTATTGTAAAAAGTTTTGCCGAAATGATGGGCGGTGAAATCAGTGTTGAGAGTGAGTTTGGCAGTGGCAGTCGCTTTGTTTTGAAAATCCCGTTTAATGTTGCATTGAGCGAACCGGAAAAAACAGAAATTGTTTCTGAGGATACAACGCCGGCCGAATGCAGGGTTCTGCTTGTTGAAGATGATGCTTTGAATCAGTTGTATCTGAAAGGATTTCTCACCAGCAAGGGAATGATTGTCGATTCGGCTTTTAATGGATTGCAGGCGCTCGAAAAATATGAAATTAATACATATGATGTTATTTTGATGGATGGGCAGATGCCGCAAATGGATGGTTTTGAAGCTACCCGCAGAATCAGGGAAAAGGAAAAATACAGTGGACTGCATATTCCAATTATTGCCATTACCGGCTATGCCATTACCGGCGACGAAGAGCGTTTTCTCAAAGTGGGTATGGATAGCTACATCACAAAACCCTTTGATGAAAACCGGCTGATTGCGGTGATTAGAAAGCTGACGGCGAAATAAGGGAGTTTATCTGTACTGAGGCGTGAGACTGCATCATCAGCCTAACACTGTCGCACTCCGGTTACATCTTTAAACTTCACGATTCTGATTTTCCATAATTCTGCTTCTGTCAGTCTGAGCGAAGTCGAAGACTAGACAGGAGCTTAGACTCTGGCAGCGACTGCACAGCGGCTGCGTGTGCCCAATGCAGCTTGCGAACAGGTTTGTTAGCTGCTATTCACACTTCGACTCCGCACAGTGTGACAGCAAGTTTTAGTACCGCGATGCATAGAGGTCGTACGGGGCGCTCGACGTGCCGGGCTCCGCCGTGGTCCAATGGCTTTCCGTTTTCAGAAACTGATGGTAGGAGTTCGAGAAAGCCTCTCCTTAAGCGGATTTCTGAATGTTCATTATGTATCAGAGATTTGCTATGGATGTTGCAGGGACGATGAACTGTAGTTTTTGTGGTTGAATTTCTTTTAGACAGATTCTGTCGAAATCTATTTATTGATTTTGTCAATGTTATATTTGATTTGTAGCGCCATGACATATTCCACAGCTGGCTCAGTGACAACTGGATTGATGACCTTGTCGAAACCTGAATAATTGATTTTGTCGTAGTAATAGGTGGTATTTCGGGGCAAATCTTTTCGTTTTTGATTCGAGTTGTAATCATAAAAAAGGGTCGTCACATTCACGGTGTAGCTTTTATAAAGCTGCGCCGGATAATAGCATAAAAATGACTCCGCAAAAATCTCTGAAATGGGTTTCAGTTTTAGCCCGGTGGCATGAAGGTAGAGTGCTTTTTTGCTGTTGATAACCTCCAGTGCTGCTTGAAAAAGCTGCGTATATACCGTGTTGATATCTGTGACAATGTAATCGACTTTGGCGAGATCATAAATGCCTTGTTCCGAAGCAGCCAAAATCATTTTGTCAAGGTCATCGATGTTTTTGAATTTGACAATCACGTTTTTCTTTTGCTCATAGCCACTAATGTACTGCTCAGCATAATTTCCATTGATTTTATAATCAGCCAGCAGTGTCTGAGTCGTCATGTCAACATAAATATCTTTCATCGATACGCCTAATTTAGTAAGCGCTGCCACGAATTTTTCGATGCGGGCATCCATTTTCGAGTTGGCTTCGGGAAGGCTGGTTGAAATTTCTGACACACCAAAAGTGGCTACATAACAGTCGGCAATTACATTCATCATCACATTGGCCTGAATCATAAACGTGCTATCGGACAAAAATACGCGGCTGGCTATTTGGGGAGTATAAGCCGGATAATAATTATTATTGTTATTCTGTCCAATGAGGTAGTTTCCGGCTTCCTGTGCTGAAACAGTTGTGAGCACCAGCGCTGAAAGTAAAAATGCAAATCCGTATTTCATGGTTTTTTCTGTGTTTTTGAAAAATATTTGTCAGCTATTGTTTGATGAGCCGAAGTTCATTGTTTTGTACGACGCTTCCATAGTGAGTCCCACTTTCATCATGAGCCCCGCCGCTGTCATTCTGAGTGTTTTTTTCGAAGTGAAACGAAGAAAAAAATGTATCTCCGCCAGCTTCGCAGCGGACAAGGAAGGAGACAGTGGGAGCTCCCGCAGCCTTACCAGTCCTCACAAAGCTCTTTATATTCCGCATCGTTTTCACATGGCTAAGCTACAAAATATTTCCTCCCAAAAACAACAACATATTCTGTCCTCTTTTATCTTCTTCTCCTTTTATCTTCTTACTTTTATCTTTTGTCTTGAATAAAGCCGGTTAAAGTTTTGAAACCAGCAATAGAAAATGCTTCATAAGCTTTTCCTACCTTTGCAAAATGAATCAATCAATAATCGAACTTCTCAGTCCCGCGCGCGATGCGGAACACGGCATGGCTGCCATTAACTTTGGCGCTGACGCTGTTTATATAGGTGCCCCGAAATTCGGTGCCCGTGCGGCGGCTGGAAATTCAATCGGCGACATTGAGAAACTCTGTGTTTATGCGCACCGGTTTCACGCAAAGGTATATGTGGCACTGAATACAATATTGTATGACGATGAATTGGCAGAGGCAGAGAAATTGATTCATGACATTTACAATGCCGGTGCCGATGCACTGATTGTGCAGGATATGGGAATTCTAGAAATGGATTTGCCTCCGATTGCGTTGCATGCCAGCACTCAGACTCACAACTACGATGTCAGGCGGATTCAGTTTTTGCAAGACGTTGGTTTCACACGCGTGATTCTTGCACGCGAATTGTCGCTGAAGCAAATTGGAGAAATAAAATCGAAGACTCAGATTGAACTCGAAGCATTTGTGCATGGTGCGCTGTGTGTTAGTTTCAGCGGGCAGTGCTATATGAGTGCTTTTCACGGACATCGGAGCGGAAACCGCGGCGAGTGCGCTCAGCCATGTCGTCTGAAATACGATATTCTTGATTCAGCAAAAAATATTCTCGAGGCAAACACGCATGCACTCTCATTGCGCGACATGAACCGCAGCGCACATATCGAAGAAATGATCCGCGCCGGTGTTTCAACTTTCAAAATCGAAGGCAGGCTCAAGGATATAAATTATGTAAAAAACATAACCGCCTATTATCGCAGAACACTCGATGAAATTCTGAATAAAAATGAGCGACTGTCAGGGGCGTCATTGGGGCGCTGCACATTCGATTTCGAGCCCGATCCGGAGAAGTCATTCAACCGTGGTTTTACGGAATATTTTCTGCACGGCCGCACCGAAAAAGTCTCGGCACACACATCAAAGTCGCTCGGGAAGCGGCTGGGGCAGGTGAGCGATTCGGGCTGGAATTATTTCAAAATTGAGGACGCACCGCTCATCAGCAATGGTGACGGGCTTTGCTGGTTTGATGAAAACGGTGAGCTTAAGGGCTTTGCTGTTCAGTATGCCGACAATGGTAAAATATTTTCGGACGATCCAATTAATATAGCCAAAGGAACCGAAATTTATAGAAACCTCGATCTTGTATTCAATAAACAACTGGCTGCAGCCGACTCTGCGCGCCGCATTCCGGTGAAAATGATGTTTAGTGAAACCGAAGACGGATTTGAATTGCGCATCAGCACCCAAGGTGGACGGTATTCGCTGAATAAAAATAATGTGATTGAAAAAGTTCCTGCCCGCGACGAGCAGAAAGCCGCCGACACCTTAAAAGCGCAGTTATGTAAGACTGGATCTACGTCCTACGATGTTTCAGATTTCGAAATGAAGTGGGGGAGTCCCCTGTTTTTTCCGATAGGGGAGTTGAACCGGATTCGCAGAGAGGCCTTCGAAGCATTTGATCAGATGCTGCTTGCAGCATATAAAAGAGAAGAAAACAAAATTGAACCGAACGACATTTCGTATTTTGAAAAAGAAACGGATTATCGAAGCAATATTTCAAACGCGCTTGCAGAGCAGTTTTACAAACGACATGGCGTTGAAAAAACAGAAACTGCATTTGAGCTGAACGATGACAACCAAGGCAAAACATTGATGACCATGAAATTGTGTCTGCGTTACGAAATGGGTTGCTGTCCGACCTATCAAAAAGCGCAGCCAGCGCACGATCCGCAATATATTGCGCAGGGAGATTATATTTATAAATTATCGTACAACTGCAGCAGCTGTGTGATGAATATCAGTGAAGAAGGCGATAGGCATTAGGCGCAATGCGCAGCGTATCTTCAGTTGAAAGTTCGTAAAGTTTATTAAATTTATTAAGGCGACGTAAAGACTTGCGGCATGCGGGGCAAAAAGCACAAAGAAAATGAGCCGAAGGCATAAAAGAAAGTTGCGAAGCACCATTGAATGCGCTGAAGGCGCATAATATGTTAGCCTTGGGCTGAAGGCCCCAGGGACAAGGTGTGCGAAGCACCTTTGAAATGGAAGGCAATGAGGCGTAAGGCGATAGTCGGAAGGCGATAGGAAATAGGCGGGCGGCACAACGCTCCCAACATTTTGGCGTCCGCAAGACTTCTTTCGGCGCAGTGGTGCGGACACGGAATCGTTGGGTGTTTGGATGATTTTTCTCTAAATATTGCAATTCCTGACGATTCCACGTCAGCAGGTCTGATTGTTGGCCTATTCAAGCTGACGGTAAAATGTCAGGAAGCTGAAAGCTGACCACTGGCTTCTGATTGTTGAAAACGATCAAAACATCCTAAGTCAAGTAGGCAAAAATACAACTTTTAAAAAAACAGACAAAAAAGTGATATATTTAATCGCTGAAATCGATATTGTATTTCTAATTTTGCAAAAAAGCGCCTTATGGAAAAACTGTTGCCTAAAATTAAAAAAGAACTGGCTGAATATGGAATTGAATCAGTCGGCGAATTGTATTACAATCTTTCCTACGACGAATTATACAAACACGAAACCGACAAAAGTTTAGAAGGATACGAACGGGGGTTTGTAACTAATCTGGGAGCTGTGAACGTGGACACCGGCATTTTCACCGGACGTTCGCCCAAGGACAAATACGTGGTTTTCGAAGCGGAAAGCTCCGATAATATCTGGTGGGCTGGCGAAGGCCGGAAGGGAAGCGACAATAAACCCATCTCGCCGGAAATCTGGCAGGACCTTTTGGCCACCAGTCAGAAAGAGCTGAATTCAAACAGCAAGCTTTATGTAATGGATGCCTATCTGGGCGCCAATGAAAACACCCGTCTGAAAATCCGTGTTGTCACGGAAATAGCATGGGGAGCCCATTTTGTAAAGAACATGTTCATCCGTCCGTCGGACAGCGAACTTGAGAATTTCAAACCGGATTTTGTGATGCTGCATTCCTGCAAGACTGTGAATCCAAACTGGGAAAAGCAAAAGCTCAACAGCGATGTGTATGTGGCCTTTAATATCAAAGAGCGCATGGCTGTGGTTGGTGGAACCTGGTATGGTGGCGAAATCAAAAAAGGTTTCTTCAGCATCATGAATTATTTTCTGCCGCTGCGCGGAATGGCTGCCATGCATTGTTCGGCCAATATGGGCAAGAACGGCGACACCGCCATTTTCTTCGGACTGAGCGGAACGGGCAAAACAACGCTCTCGGCCGATCCCGAACGTTTCCTGATCGGAGATGACGAGCATGGCTGGGACGATGATGGCGTCTTTAATTTCGAAGGCGGCTGCTATGCAAAATGCATTAATCTTAGCAAGAAAAACGAACCCGATATTTACGAAGCCATTCGTCGCGATGCATTGCTCGAAAATGTGGTCTATGACGAAAAGACCGGTGAAATTGATTTTGCAGATCAAAGCAAAACCGAGAATACACGCGTTTCGTACCCGATTCATCATATTCGCAATATAGTTACACCTGTTTCCAGGGGCACCCATCCGAAGAAAGTTATTTTCCTTACAGCCGATGCTTTTGGAGTGCTGCCGCCGGTTGCCAAGCTTACACGCGACCAGGCCATGTATTATTTCATGAGTGGTTTCACCAGCAAGCTGGCCGGAACCGAACGAGGCGTGAAAGAACCGACACCAACATTTTCTGCATGTTTCGGCGCCGCTTTTCTGATGCTGCATCCTGCAATGTATGCGCAGGAGCTGGCAAAAAAAATGGATGAGCACAATGCCACCGCATATCTTGTAAACACAGGCTGGATCGAAGGTCCATATGGTACAGGACGTCGCATTGATTTGCCAAGTACCCGAAAAATTATCGATGCTATTATTGATGGCAGCATCGATGAAGCGCCGATGGAAGAAATGCCATTCTTCGGTTTGCAGATTCCAAAGCAGTTGGGCGATGTTGATCCAAAGATTCTGAATCCGCGCAAATCGTGGAAATATCCGGCTCAGTACGACAATCAGGCACAGATGCTGGCAGACAAATTCATTGAGAATTTCCAGAACTTTACTGACATCGACGAAGGCAAACGTCTGGTTGCTGCTGGCCCGCAGAATGCCATGATGAAACAATACTATGAGTATTACAAAGAGCGGATTGGCAAACTCGAAAAAAATCACGTGAAAGAATTGCAGCGTCTGAAAGATCAGATCTATATTCTGCAGAATGCTTTCAGCGAATACATTTCATTTAATTCCATCAATTCAACCTATAAAAAACGTGGTCTGAAGCGACATCTGCCGGTAAATATCTTCATTGATACCGATGATCAGAACAACATTGAAAAGGTACATGAAGCGTTGCTTGATATTCTCGAGGCCTCCGGATTTACGTTTTATAATCCCAACAAAAAGGCTGAGAAAGCAAGCGAGCGCATGGGGATTTCGAAGGAGCCGATGACCATGAAACAGGTGAATGATTGCATCGATGATATTTATCGGATGTTGATTGGAAACAGCGATAAAAACGTTGATCTTGGAAAAGCCATAATGCGTTTCAAATTTGAATCATCTTCTGCAATAAACATCATTCTGAAAACCGGGTCATTGCTGGTTGTAAAGACGTCCAACGCTGACGGCGGAGCAGAATTCCATGTGGCCAAATTACCAATTTCGGCACTGATTCATTTGGATAAACATCCTGAACTGCTTCAGGATCCCGAAGAAATCATCCGGGCTATGAATACTTTCAGTTTGTAATCTGAAGTAAAGGGTAAGGCGGGCTTCGAGAGAGGTCCGCTTTTTTTTTGCCGCCACCAAGGCACCAAGTCACTACAATCATTTACTACTGAGTTCCCGGCCGAAGCCAGCACCAGCTCAGCGCTTGATGCAGCATGCGAAGAGCCGGGATCTCCTCGAAAACTGTAGCTGCACCTCCGTTCTTTCTTCCGCGAATGAACGCAAATTTTCGCGAAGAAATTTCCTTTCCTCAGCAGGTCTTATGGACGCGAATGTGAATCAGCCTTCACCTGCGGTGAAAACTGATTCGGTGGGTCGCACAGAAAATGGCTCGCAGAGAGATTTGCCACGTAGGCACAAAAAAACTGAATATTGGACAAGGAAGTGAGAATGATAAAGGATTTATTACATCAAATTGACTTCTTACTTCATACTTCCTTGTTCCTTGTTCAGAGTTCTTAGGTGCCGTGATCTCCCCGAAAACCTTCGAAGCATTTTTACCGCAAACTGATTACTCTCTGCCGATAAAACAAAATATTTGCATTTCGGAATGCAAGCTGTTATATTTGAACTTCGTATAAAAAAATGTTCAGAAAATGTATATAAAATTGTAGTCTATGAAGAAATTTCTACTCCTCACATTCATTCTTATCACATCACAGCTTTCAGCACAGGATCTGCAGTTTCAGTGGGTGAAACAGATTCCCGGAGCTGTCCGCATGGTCACAGACTCACATGATAATTTGTACATTGCAGGCACATTTGCCGACACATTAAGCTATCAGGGAAACGTACTTATCTGCGACAGCGCTGATGGTTCATACGACGCATTTGCAGCCAAGTTCGACAGTCTTGGAAACATGCTTTGGGCAAGGCAGATCAGTGGCTGGGATATGGAAGACATTCAGGATATTTGTGTTGATAATGATGATAATCTGATTATCAGCGCCATGTTTACATACACTGCCATCATTGAGAATGACACAGTTACCGGAAATTACTGGGCTCATAACATTCTGCTGGTGAAGTATCTTTCTAACGGAGACCTTGACTGGTACAAGGTTCCTGTAACAACGGATTCCAGCTGTATTCACATTTACAAAACAGTTGTCGATAACGACAACAATATAGTGTTTTGCGGTGGCGGATCAACTCATGATATGCATTTCACCGACACAGTTCTCGATTTTAATGTAGCGCCTCGCTTTATGGCTAAGTTTTCTCCGGACGGTGATTTTATCTGGGTTAAGGGTCAGCAGCAAATTATTCATCAGATGGATATCGGGCCTTCGGGCGATATCATTTATATTTCCGACACACTCCTGATTAAAAGCGACCCCCAGGGCAATACGATCTGGACAAAACCTTTGTTTATTTCAGTTGTTCATAATGATGACCATGCTTTACTGGCGTTGGATGAGGCTGATAATATATACATGGCCGGAAGTTTTTATGATACAATTGTTGCTGGTACCGATGCATTTATTTCTTTAGGATACGGTGATATTTTGGTTGCAAAACTGGATTCAAATGGTAATTATATCTGGGGGTATCAATGTGGTGGCCCTCAAAACGACATACCAGACATGCTTTGTGTAAACAATGACAAAGTCGTGGTTGCAGGAAGCTTTCCGACAAAAATATATATTGAAAATGACAGCCTGTTCGCATTGGATCAATACCATTATTATCCAAATACTTTTATTGCCGGTTTTGACAATAATGGAAACTGGCTGTTCGATAATCTCATAGCAACAAAAAGAATCTGTTCAAATGCACTTATTTCCATGAATGATGCTATTTATGCAAGTGTCTTCTGTCGCGATACTACATTGTTTGATGGTGAAGCCTTTGTTCCGGATTCGGAATATGGTTCATTTGTTCTGGCGAAGCTTTATGGTATAACAGAGGGCATTCAGCAACTGAATATTGATTTCAGTATTTATCCCAATCCGTGCAGTGATTTCATTGAAGTCAGCGGCGTAAAAATCGGGCAGGGAACATATGCCGAAATTTTGAATATGAATGGACAAGTGTTGAGAAAATTCGAAATCGAAAATCCGGCAGAAAAAATGGATGTGCGATTTTTAGATCCCGGAATTTATATGTTGAAAATTTCGGACGATAAAATTTCAGTGACTCAGAAAATTCTAAAAATTTAAGTACTGAAATTTCGACTTAAAAATATCTGATTTGTCACAAATAAAATCTCTTTAAATCTTTTCGGATTTTTATAAATCGCAAATAGTATCTGTAAACAAAAGAATATCAATATGATACAAAGACTCGTTCAATTGAAACTTCGATTTATGGAGAAGTTTAAGGGCCATTTTGTTTTATGAATTTCTCTGGTCTATTGTCCTATAATTAATATTATGTCAAGTTGTTGTTTTGAATAAAGAGAAATCCATCCCCTTTGTTCTCCTAGAAATTTTTAACAATAAAGCTTCATTTTTCAATGCGAATCATTTTTTCTGACATTGTCCCCTTCGGTTTCGAAATGAAAAAAAAATCAAAATTGTAAGCGTTCAGTCAAGAAAATATTATTGTGAAATACGTTTTCATATCCTGATAAAAAATATTCAGCTGAAGCTCTTAAAATGACCTATTCTACACATTGTTCAGATGGCTGCCAGTTATACACGTACAGAAATATTTTGCAGGACTTTCGATACCTGCGCATATGCAAATCCTTAAGCTTTTTAGGTTTAATGGATAGATTATAAGGGGTGGGAATGAATGAGCTAAAAACGAGACCACTCGCCCGCTCTGTGCGCTACGCAAGTTGAAAGTTTTAAGTTGAAAGTGAAAAGGTATGTAAATATATGAGTAATAGCGAATGGCTGATCTTCGCTCTCGCTCTGATTCTCGTTCTGTTTTTTAAGACAGGTTCACAATCATAGAATACAACATACGCGACAGCTCGTCAGCATCAGATAAAAGTGCTTCATACTTGCTGGTTTCAAGAAGATTATCATCGTTCATTTCATCCAAAACCGCAACACATTCAAACAAGGAACCTCTGGCGACAACAAAAAAATGCTTTCGATCTGGTTTTGAAAAACGGCTTGAACCCTCAGCTATATTCAATATAACGCTAAATGAGGCTCTCCCCAACTGGTCTTTCACGTATCGCTCTAATTTAGTTTCACTTATGAAACTCTTCATTTGTTTGTGAAATAGTTTAGCTTTTTTATATACATCAAGCTTTTGAAAATCAAACTCTTTCATATAATTCAAAATATATAAAAAACAATAATCCTACAACGAGAATGAGTGTGAGAGCGAAGTAAAAAACAGAGTGGAAATTTCGCTCTCGCTCTCTTTCTCACTCTGTTTTTTGTAGCGGGGACGAGAGTTGAACTCGTGACCTACGGGTTATGAATCCGTCGCTCTAACCACCTGAGCTACCCCGCCATTTGGGAGTGCAAAAGTAATAAATCATTCCATTTTGGACAAAATATATTTACTTTGAAGAAAAATTTTCATGCGATACTCACTTCTTTTGCTCTCACTGATGGCAGGGTTGTCCGCTTCAGGGCAGGTTTTGAACATTGAACAACAGCGTATTATCACCGATACCACGGGTTGGTCCGGCACTGTTGGGTTTTCATCGTCGCTGACAAAAAACACTGAAACTTTGTTGTCGGTCAATATGAAAGATCATGTTCAGTACAAAACTGATTCGGCGCTTTATCTCATTTTTCTTGATTATGGACTTACAAAAAGTAAAGAATCGGACTTCGACAACGCCGGAACCCTGCACTTTCGTTATAACTATAAAATAAAGCCATATTTGACGTTTGAAGCATTTACTCAAGGTCAGTTCAACAAACTGCTCAATGTGCAATTCAGATGGCTTACAGGGTGCGGGCCGCGTTTTAAGGTCGTCGGGAAAAAGCATTTCCGGGTATATGCTGCAGCGTTATATATGTATGAATTTGAAGAAGTTGAATCTCCCCGCCTGTTTCACCGCGATCATCGTTTAAGCAACTATATTTCAGCTACCTGGAAGTTTAAATCCAGCGCCATCGTCACCAACACCTTGTATTATCAGCCATTAATCAGTTCCTTTGCCGATTATCGTTTATTCAATCAGTTCGACCTAAACTTTAAAATCACCAAAAATCTGTCGTTTACTACTTCATGGCGCTACTTCTTCGACTCCAATCCACCCGAAAACGTGGTGCACAGCACCCAGTTTCTGAGCAACGGAATTACTTATAAATTCTAAATGATTGCTAGAGATTAAACCAGTTTGTTACATTTGTAAACGTGCTTTTGCCGCTTTTGTGAACGAAGTCATTCTTGTGTGAATCATAGTTGTAGTCCTTAATCCACGATTCATGGTTTACAATTATACCTTGTAGTGCGTTACAAATGTAATCTATATTTTGGGCTGTCATGGTCGGGTGAAGTGACAGTCTTACCCACCCTGGTTTGAGTGACAGGTCGCCGTGATTGATCATGTCGGTAATATGCTGCGATTTCTCATGACTCACATCGAGCAGATAATGCCCATAGGTTCCGGCACAGGCACACCCACCCCGGACCTGAATGCCAAAACGGTCGTTCAGCAGCTTCACGATCAGATTGTAATGCATTTTTTCATGATAAAACGAAATCACGCCGATTCTTTTCCGGTGCTCGGTGGCAAGAATGTGAATTCCTTCCAATTTGTCGAAGCGCTCAAATGCCTGTGCAAGCAACTGATCTTCAGCAATATGAATATTTTTCGTTCCCATCAATTCTTTCAGCCGAATGACCAAAGCTGTTCGCATTGTTTGCAGAAATCCAGGCGTACCACCGTCTTCGCGTATCTCAATATCATCGATATACCGGTATTCGCCCCATGGATTGGTCCATTCTACGGTGCCACCGCCCGGATTGTCGGGGGCTTTGTTGCTGTAAAGTTTTCCATTGAAAATCAGTACCCCGCTCGATCCCGGACCTCCCAGAAATTTATGAGGACTGAAGAAAATGCCGTCCAGATCATGGCCTTCGGGACCCGGATGCATGTTGATGTCGCAATATGGAGCGGTGGCAGCGTAATCGGCAAAGCAGATACCGCCGTATTTGTGCATCAGCGCTGCCATTTCGTGAATCGGGGTTTCGATTCCGGTTACATTCGATCCGGCTGAAAATGAGCCAATGATGCGACGTCCCTGATATTTTTGTAATTCAGTTTCCAGATTGTTCAGATCAACAAGCATATCTTTGCCAGGCGGCACTACCACTACATCGGCAGCGGTTTCGTACCAGCTGGTATGATTGGAATGATGCTCCATATGGCTGATCAGCACCACCGGACGTTCATCGGTGCCTAAGCATTTTGATATATGGCTGATTTTGCCACAATATTTCAACCCAAGTATTCGCTGAAGTTTATTCACCGCGGCCGTCATACCAAAGCCAACCGGAAGAAAAACATCGCCGGGGCCAGCATTTACGTGCTTCTTGATAATATCGCGTGCGTGTTGGTAGGCGTGAGTCATCAACGTGCCGGTGGCGCTGGTTTCAGTATGTGTATTCCCTACCCACGGACCAATAACATCGGAAATGCGCTCCTCTATTGGCTTATACAGACGTCCGGATGCAATCCAGTCGGCGTAAATGAGCGGAAATTCTCCGTAGGGAGTTTTCAAAACGGCGTCGTCGCCTACAATGTTTTTGCGTATTTCTTCGAACGATTTCATTGGCGGAAATTGATTTCGCAACAAAAGTAAAAAAAAGCACCGGCAAATACCGGTGCTTTATATAAAATGAACAATCATTCTTTATTTGAACACCCCAAAGGCCCATAGAAGCCCTGCAACAACGGCAATACAACCAAGTGTAAAGAAGAAAATCTTCCAGAAGCTGTATGGACGTTCGCCTTGAACTTCGCCGGTGCGGCCATTAATGAGGAATCGGTAAATTTTGTTTTTAAAGCGATAGGCACTGATCCAGATCGGAAGCAGTAAATGCTTGAATGTCACATTGCTGTATTGTGTATTCAGCGAATAAATCTGTTGCTCATCGCCACCGATATCCTGCCTCACAAGGCTGCGGATTCCGGGTTCCATGAATTTTTTGGCAAGTTCAAAACCATTTTTCAGGTCAATCTGATAGGTCTCTGTTCTGAAACCGCTGAGATAGCGGTCGTCGAATGGGGCCAGATTTTCAAAATCCCATGGCTCCAGCTTGTTGACATATTTCATTGGCAATGAAGTCGATGCAACGACAAGTACATCATCGAAGAATTTAAAAACCGTACCTGAAACCGGTGTCCAGCGGGTTTTCTGAACCTGCCGGGTTTCGGTTTTCCCGTTCGAAGTGTAGGTTTCAGTCACATAGTAATGCGTTCCGCGTGCGCCGGTGTACCTGGATGTAGTATCCGAATCATAAGTCCAGAAAGGAATATACATTCCCTTCAATTTATCGGGCTGTGTTACATATTTTTTGAGCGAAGAAGGAGCAAACCAGAGTTTTTTAATCCATTTTAAAAAACCTTCGAAAGCTTCTTTTTGCGTTACCTTAAAAGGAAGAAGACTTTTCGGTTTTATGACTGTTGTGGTCGAGGACTCATTAACGACAATGGGCATGCCGCAGAAAGCGCAGGAGTCGCTGGCAATATTGGGCTGAAAAGTAGTAGAAGCACCGCAGCCCGAACATTTCACCGTAGCTATTTGAACCGTATCGGCATTCGTAGCGCCTTCCTGAACATATTGGTCAAAGTCAAGCTCGTCAATGGGCGCCTCTGCAGGAAAAATCTCGTTTTCCGCGTTACAATACTGACATTTCAAGTGGTTGGTGCCTGGTGCAAAATTGAGAACAGCACCGCAGTTGGTACATTTTGTTTCCAGCGTTTCGGCATGTTTTTCTTCAAATTCCGGAGAAAGATCACTCATATGATTTTCAGTTTTTATTATTAACAACAAACGAAGAACGTCCCACCGGAGCGGGACGTTTTATCAATTTTGGTTTATAACTGCGGCGGCATGGGAGGCGGAGTTACAGGAAAAATTCCTGCAATTGCCTGCACCTGACCTGCTGGTTCCCAGTTGGCCATTCCATTGGTCCACACCATGGTTTCCTTGGTGAGGGAGCCTTGCTGAACCATCTGCTGCAAAGTAGGCATCGGGAAAGGACCGGTTTGCTGTCCATTCACAGCCACAAAATACTGAATCAGCGGTGGTGGCGGAGCTTGTTGCTGTTGCTGATTTGGCTGATTGAGTGTTTGCGACATCTGGTTGGCCATCGCGAAGCCCATACCCATGCCCATTCCGGCACCGGCATCGCCACCAGGATTTTTGGCAGCTTCTTCAATAGCGTTGGCAGTCTGGAATTTGGTGAATTGATTCAAATCACCCACAATGCCCATGCTCGAACGCTTGTCGATCATCGCTTCAACTTCAGGCGGAAGCGAAATATTCTCGATCAAAAATTTGGTCAGATTCAAGCCATACTCATCGAGTTCAGGTTTAATATGCTCCTGAATTCCTTTCGAAAGCTCATTATAATTCGAGGCAAGATCGAGTACCGGAATCTTGGCTTCAGCAACATAGTCAGTGAAACGGGTCATGATAATATCTTTTATCTGACCTTCGATTTCGTCGGTAGTGAAAGCGCCATCGGTACCAGCAATTTCCTTAATGAATTTGGCCGGATCGCCTACTCTGAACTGATAGTTTCCGAAAGCACGGAGGCGCACCATTCCGAATTCAGCATCACGCATCATGATGGGATTTTTCGTTCCCCATTTGCGGTCGGTGAAATTCTTGGTATTGATAAAATAAACTTCGGCCAGGAAAGGGCTGTTGAAACCGTATTTCCATCCTTTCAGAGTAGAAAGAATAGGGACATTCTGAGTTTCAAGGGTGTACATGCCAGGTCCAAAGACATCGGCAATCTGGCCTTCGTTGATGAACACAGCCATTTGTGATTCGCGAACAGTAAGTTTCGCGCCGTATTTTATCTGGTTGTTAAACCTTTCAAATCGGTGAATAATAGTATCATTGGTCGGATCGAGCCATTGAATGATATCAATAAATTCGCCTTTAATTTTTCCGAGAAGTCCCATATTCGTTGTTTTTTTTACAAATATATTTCTTTTTTACATCCATAGACATGATTTTGCATTTTTTTCTCGCTTAAGAGTTGCTGTTTTTCGCAAAGCATTCAAATTTCCTCTCGCAGAGAGCACAAAATAATGTCTCGCAGAGAACGCAGTGACGCAGAGAGATTTTACAAAAGTCGCGCGCAGAGAGCGCAGTAACGCAGAGAAATTACATTATTATCTCGCAGAGAGCGCAATGACGCATTTTGCATATTCAAAGGTGCTTCACGTGAAACGTGACACATCGCACACCTTGTTCCTGGAGCGGAGTTTATCCCGCCCAGCGGGGCCCAAGGGCTAACAAATTATTGCGCTGGAATTTACTCCACAGGAGGCGGAGGCGCATCTGATGGAGCTTCGCATCTTATTTTTAACGCCTTCGGCAACTCAACACTCATAACTACTAACGCCTATCGCATGATTCGTATCTCGTATTTTATATTTCTAAATGTCAATCATATTCCCACATTTGCGAAGCGCACATCGGCGAACGAGTCACGTTTTACGTGAGCCGCACATTTCCACATTTTCCACATTAGCACATTAAATTGTATTTTTGCATCAAACTATTTAAAACATGCTCTTTCAATTCAACCCTGACGAGAATTTCAGTAAAAACAATGGAATTTTCGGATTGCCAAAAGATGAAAAGAATGCGAAAATTCTGATAATACCTGTTCCCTGGGACGTGACAACATCGTACCGGGAAGGCACAGCATACGCACCTGAAGCCATTCTTGAAGCATCGTATCAGATCGATCTGTTTGATACAATGGTTCCAGATGAGTGGCAGAAAGGTATTTTTTATGCGCCTTTCGAGGATTGGATCATGGATCTGAATTCATTCGAACGACGCAAGTCGAAAACCATAATCGACCATCGCGAAAACAGCGACGAGCCTCTTCCAGAGCGACTTAAAAGAGCCCAGGAAGAAGTAAACAATGCTTGTATTCAGATGAATTCCTATGTTTCAGCCAAAGTAAATAAATGTCTGGCCTTCGATAAAATTCCGGCTGTGTTGGGTGGCGAGCATAGTGTGAGCTTCAGTGCTATTGCTGAAACAGCAAAAAAATATCCTGGCTTAGGCGTGCTTCAATTTGATGCCCATGCCGATCTGCGCAAGCATTATCTTGATTTTCAGTTTTCACATGCTTCGGTCATGCGCAACGTGATTGAAAATGTGCCCGAAGTTGGAAAACTGGTTCAGGTAGCTGTGCGAGATCTCTGCACCGACGAAGCCAATTTTGCTGCAGCTTCGGAAAAAATTGAGACTTTTTACAATACAGCCATGGTCCATCGAATGTTTGAAGGCGAAACCTGGAAAACAATCACCGAAGAAATTGTGGCGGCTTTACCGCAGCAGGTGTATATTTCATTCGATATTGACGCATTGAAGCCATCGCTGTGCCCGCATACCGGAACACCTGTGCCCGAAGGACTTACGTTTGAACAGGCTGCGTATGTATTGAAAAAACTGGTTCAGAGCGGACGTCAGATTGTTGGCTTCGATTTGGTTGAAGTTGGACCTGATCATCAGAATCAGTGGGACGAAACGGTCGGCTGTCGCCTGCTCTATCAGCTTTGTATTCACGCACTTGCATCGCAGAAATAGACGTTACAATCGTTACGCGTTACAAACGTTACAAGCGTTACACGTTACAGGCGTTACAAATTTTCAAATTATCACACTTTCAAATTTTCAAATCAGCAGCAAATAAGTACATTAGCACAATTCCGACTCAACTTTATTCTCACAGCTTAAAGCTACTTAACCTTGACCTTAACCTCAACCTCAGAATTCCTCGCAGCATATGAAGGCATTTAAACCCAATCTGAAAGACCTTGATATTGACAATCTGACTACATTTTTATCAGATTTTATCACTGAAAAGCGACTGGAGCGGATTAACGACGTTGCCTCGAAACGCACGCGGCATTTTGCGGTTGCACTCGAAAATTTGTTTCAGGGACACAATGCAAGCGCAGTTCTGCGAACTTGTGATTGTTTTGGAATTCAGAATGTTTTTGCCATTGAAAATGTGTATAAATTTCAACCTAATGAAGAGATTGCGTTGGGTGCCGAAAAGTGGCTCAATATCAATAACTTCAGTGGTGATAATGCAGTTGATGAATGCTATGCAGAACTGCGCCGGCAGGGGTATGCCATTGCAGCCACCACTCCGCACGGAAATCCGGTTCTTGTTGATGAAATTGACGTTAGTCGGCCGCTGGCGCTTATTTTCGGCACCGAAAAAGAAGGATTATCTGAAAAAGCCTTGCAGGGCGCAGATTTCACCGTTGCTTTGCCCATGTATGGTTTTACAGAAAGCTTCAATATTTCGGTTTCGGCCGCCTTATTCATGCAAAAAATTGTCGATAAGTCCATATCGTTGAATATCAATCGTTTTATTGATGAAAGCGAACGAAAATTGCTTGTCGCCCAATGGATTCTGAAAACTGTCAGCGACCCGGAAGGATTGATGAAGAAGTACATGGAGATGCATAAGGCATGAGGCTTGCGGCATAGGGCATGAGGCATGCGGTAAGCGGCATGAAGCGGCCTCGCTCACTGTCACGGATTGCAAATCCGCGCCATGTATTGTATGCTGACAAGCTGAAAACAAAAACTAATTGATTGATTCTTCATTATTTATTTGGCGAAATAAGAAAATATTTCTACTTTTGCAGCCCATTTACAAAAACACCCTATTGTCTGAGAACCAGACAAGGAAAGGAGAAAAATTAATGAGTGACGAACTTAACAAAACAGAAAACACTAACCTAGAGGAGCAGCAGCCAGCTCTGGAAACACCGGCTGCAACAACCGCAGTAGTTGAAGAATTCAATTGGGATGCGATCGGAAAGAAAGACCAGATTTATTCAGCTGCAGAGCGTGAAAAACTGGAAGGTCTCTACGTAAAAACCCTGAGCCAGATTACAGAAAAAGAAGTGATTGATGGTACCGTCATTGCCAAAACCGATCGCGAAATTTTCGTAAACATCGGCTTCAAATCCGACGGTGTTATCGCCGCCAACGAACTTCGTTACAATCCCGATCTGAAAATCGGTGATGTTATTGAAGTTTATGTTGAAAGTCAGGAAGATGGCACTGGACAGCTTATCCTGTCGCACAAAAAAGCGCGCCTGCTCAAGGCATGGGATCGCATCAACGTGCTGTATGAAACCGGCGAAGTCATCAAAGGTGAGGTTAAATGCCGCACCAAGGGTGGTCTTATTGTCGACGTATTCGGCATTGAGGCATTCCTCCCGGGTTCACAGATCGATGTGAAACCAATCCGCGATTACGACGTTTTTGTCGGTAAAATCATGGATTTCAAAATTGTGAAAGTCAACAATGAATTCAAAAACGTTGTTGTTTCTCACAAAGCGCTTATCGAAGACGAACTCGAAGCCCAGAAGGCAGAAATCATTGCCAAGCTCGAAAAAGGTCAGGTACTCGAAGGTACAGTCAAAAACATCACATCCTATGGCGTATTTATCGACCTGGGTGGTGTTGATGGTCTTATCCACATTACCGATCTTAGCTGGGGACGTATCAATCGCCCGGAAGAAATTGTTGAACTTGACCAGAAACTCAATGTGGTTATTCTCGATTTCGACGAAAGCAAAAAACGTATCGCTCTTGGTCTGAAACAGCTCACCGCCCATCCTTGGGATTCACTCGACACCGAACTCAAAGTTGGTGACAAGGTGAAAGGTCGTGTTGTTGTTCTGGCTGACTATGGTGCATTTGTAGAAATTGCTACCGGCGTTGAAGGTCTCATCCACGTTTCTGAAATGTCATGGTCACAACATCTCCGTTCGGCTCAGGATTTCCTGAAAGTCGGTGACGAAGTTGAAGCCATCATTCTCAGTCTCGACCGCGAAGAGCGCAAAATGTCTCTCGGCATCAAACAACTTATACCCGATCCATGGGTAGATATTAAAGATCGTTACCCGATCAATTCACGTCATAAAGCAACTGTCCGCAATTTCACCAACTTTGGTGTCTTCGTTGAACTCGAAGAAGGTGTTGACGGACTTATTCACATCAGCGACCTCTCATGGTCAAAGAAAATCAAGCACCCGGCCGAATTCACCAAAATCGGTGAAGAAATCGAAGTGGTTGTGCTCGATGTTGATGTTGAAAACCGCCGCCTGAGTCTCGGTCACAAACAGCTGGAAGAAAATCCATGGGATGTGTTCGAAACCATTTTCTCGATCGATTCCATTCATAAAGGAACCATCATTGAGAAGAATGACAAAGGTGCTGTAGTTTCTCTGCCTTATGGTGTTGAAGGATACGCTCCTAACCGTCACTTGCAGAAAGAAGATGGCAGCAAAGCTGAAATGGACGAAGTACTCGATTTCAAAGTGATAGAATTCTCAAAGGAATCACGTAAAATCGTTGTTTCACACAGCAAAATCTTCCAGGAAGTGAAAGAAGACAGAAAACGCGAAGCTCCTGAAAAAAGACAGGACGATTCTTTCTCGAAAGCAAAACCGAACGCTGATAAGGAAACCCTTGGCGATCTCGATATCTTTGCCAACCTGAAAGGAACTAAAAAAGCTCCTAAAGCTACTCCCGAAGACGGCAGCGAAGGAGAAGAATAGTTTTCTTCCATTATTATAAGAGCCTGCAGAAATGCGGGCTTTTTTTTTATGGCTGGCCACAAGGGCACAAAGACACCAGACGATATAAGATATCAGATTGGTGCCCTTCGACAAGCTCAGGGTAGTAATTTTAGATTTTTGAAGTGATTCCAGATGTTTTGAATTATGAATCAAAACATTCTTTGAAGTGCCTTTAAAAACTTGATAACTTTCTACTTTATAAACTCAGTTGTGCCGGGATATCATGACGCCTTCGTGTCTTTACGGCATAATCACACCTCCATGGCGCGGCCCTGATAGCCTTCGGGGTGTATCACTGTCATAATCACAATAGTCTCTCCCAAAAACTTGGGATATTCATACCTGAAAAATTTATCTTTCGGTTGCAACTTCTTCCTTAATTTTATAATCTGATATAAAAAGTTGTTATATTTGCACTAAACAAAAATCCTATGAAAAGAATTTTCACCCTGATTGCTGGTTTATCTCTGGTTGCTGCTGTTAATGCTCAACCATGCATTCCTAACAATTCATACACTTCGCCTGGGTTTTATCCGGATACCGTTACCAACCTGCCTCCTGTTCCTGTAGGAGTTGCCTACTCGGGTGTAATTACAGCGGTTATTCCTACTGATACCGTGTACATGACTTACGCTGCGGATATTGATTCTGTTGGAGTTACTGATATTCAGGGACTCCCTGCTGGTTTCACATGGGCAGCCAATACTGTTTCAGCATTTTTTCATGGGGGCGATTCTGGTTGTGTTGCAATTACTGGTACAGCAACTGCCGGACAAGTCGGTACCTACCCTCTTGTTGTGAAAGGCATGATTCATTTAACGGCAATGACAATGCCGTTCCAGGTTCCTCAAGATGTCAATGGTTACAAACTCGTGATTGGAACTGTTGGTTTTGGCGAAAATGACTATTATTCATTCGGCGTTACCGATCTGTATCCCAATCCTGCCGCTGATGTTGCTAACATCGTGGTTACCAATAATGAAACTTCGGTTGTGGCTGTAAACATTACGGATATGATTGGTCGCAATGTTTCATCCACCAGTCACAAAGTGAATGCCGGTGAAAATACCATTGCATTGAATGTCGCTTCGCTGCCAGAAGGTGTATACTTTTATTCTGTAACCAAGGGAGCTCAATCAGTTGCCCGTAAGCTAATTATCAACCGATAAATGTCATTTAGTCTCACCGTCATAGGGTCCGGATCCGGAGCCCCGTTGCCGGGTAGATTTACAAGCGCTCAGGTACTCAATGTGCATGAGCGTTTTGTTTTAATCGACTGCGGCGAAGGCACACAGATCAATCTGCGTCGCTTCGGAATCAATTTCAACCGTATCGAACTCATTTTGATTTCGCACCTGCATGGCGATCATTACCTCGGATTGCCCGGATTGCTCAACACCTTTCATCTGCTTGGACGTAAGAAAGAGCTTCATATTGTTGGTCATCACAAGCTGAAAGAGCTGCTCGACTACAATTTTGGTATGGCGGGCTTCGTTCCCAAGTATCCTATTCATTTTCATGATATCGATGATATGAAACCAGGGGAAAATATTGATTTCGATGATTTTTCTGTCAAAGTTTTTCCGCTCAAACACCGCATTCCAGCCTCTGGTTTCCGCATAACCGAAAAGCCGCGTCAGGAAAAGATCAAAAAGGATTTTATTGAAAAATATAGTCCCGATTACGATCAAATTCATGCAATTCTTCGGAGCGAGCCATTTTTTGATGCCAGCGGCAAAGAAGTTCCTCGCGACGAAATTGTTATGCAGCCTGCCCTGCCCCGCTCTTTTGCCTATGTTTCGGACACCGTATTCGATCGCAGCATGATTCCGTTTATTCAAGGAGCCGACTTGCTGTATCACGAAACTACCTATGATAAATCACTGCAGAATTCAGCAGCCGAAAAAATGCACGCCACCTCGGTCGATGCCGCAACCATAGCCGTCGAAGCCGGAGTGAAGAAACTGCTGATCGGGCATTTTTCGTCGCGCTATCGCACCCCGGAGTTGCTGTTGGAAGAAGCAAGGAAAATATTTCCTGAAACGGTGGCTGCTGAAGATGGGCTGATCATTAATTTGTCAAATTAAATCAGTTTAAGGTAACAAATAATTTACAATTTCGTTTATCTTTGAATGTTTTTAGACGAATTTAAACGCGTTTCAATATTAATAGATCGGCAATTTAACCAACCTCATCATGAAAAAAATAATACTTTGTTTTACAGCTTTTGTGCTGATTTCGTCAGTTGGCCATGGTCAGATTGTTACTAGCCTGAGTTCAAATTTTGTTGCTTTGGTAGACAGTTTCATCATGACCGGTGTTTCGGTTTCAAACGTTCAATACACCGGCGATTCAATGGCCAGCGGATCCTTTTCCAATGGAATTACGTCTAATCTGAATATTGACCATGGCATTATTCTGACAACCGGGTCGTTAACCGGGTCTCCAGCAATCGGTTCACCAGTAAGCAATTTTGCATCTACCACAAATTCACAGCCTGGCGATAGTTTGCTCGATTTGCTGATTCCGGGCTATTCAACCTACGATGCCAGTGTCCTCGAGTTCGATCTGGTGCCAGTGGGATCTGTGCTTCAATTTGAATTTGTTTTTGCATCTGAAGAATATCTCGAATGGGTTAACTCTTCTTTTAACGATGTTTTTGGATTCTTCATCAGCGGCCCTGACACTGCGGGTAATTATTACGATAATATGAATGTAGCTTTGGTTCCGGGAACAACCATGCCTGTGTCAATCAACAATGTAAATGATTCATTAAACTCGGGTTATTATATTAATAATGAAATACTTGGCGGTACCGGATTTGTATATGATGGTTATACCACTACCATTACTGTTACTATTCAGGTTGTTCCCATGGCAAGCTATCATCTGAAGTTGGCTATAGCAGATGCCGGCGACGAAATATACGATTCCGGAATTTTACTTGAGTCTCCGAGTTTGCGAAGTTATAATTTGGCAACAGGCTTTGAAACGTCCAGTAACAATACAAACGTCTACCCCAACCCGATGCAGCAGAATTCGGTTCTGACTCTGAATATGCAGGAAGCCGGAGAGGTAAACATTTGCATATTTGATGCTACCGGTACTATTATCAGTACTTATGAAGAAAGTGCCGAAGCAGGAACATTACAGGTACCTGTTGGCCAGCTTTTAGGTAATGTATCTGCAGGAGTTTATTATGCCAGCATTCAGATGGCTGATCAGCAAGCAGTTATTAAACTGGTGCGGTAATGCGGCAAATGGGATTGCGGCATCGTCCGCTGGCGCTCCCGATACCGCGGACCCGACGGGGGGGGCTTTCAGACAAAACCATCGCACTCTGTGCGCTGAGTTTTTTGCATTTGCCCGGACTATTGAACCTTTCACTAACGCGGATTTGTAATCCGTGATAGTGATTACAAGCGGCAAATGGGATTGCGGCATCGTCCGCTGGCGCTCCCGATACCGCGGACCCGACGGGGGGCTTTCAGACAAAACCATCGCACTCTGTGCGCTGAGTTTTTTACTCTCAGTCCTGCCTTCGTAACTTCGTTCCGGGCTAGCCTGAGAGCAAAAAACCATTTCCTTTCGGAAATGGTTTTGTTTGAGCGGCAAATGGGGCTCGAACCCACGACCCTCAGCTTGGGAAGCTGATGCTCTACCACTGAGCTACTGCCGCAGATGCGGGTTTCAGAAAACGGAGATGCTATTTGACTAACAATTCGACTAACAAATTCTACCCCGTAATTCTGCAAAGGCAAAAATACTTACATTTTTTATTTCAGTAACAGATTTTGATTTGTTTTTTAAGGTGTTTCGTGTATTTTTGTACCTAAATAATTTAACTGCATTCATGAATATCAAATTCTTCCTGCTGCCGCTGCTTGTTTTATTGACAATATTTAGCAACCAAGTATCATCTCAAAACGACGATAAACGCTCCGATGTTTATTTTACAGAAGATATTTCACCCGAAGGCGTCATGAAACTCTTTACGTATTTTAAAGACAGCGTCCGTGGCAATGTTGGCATTAAAGTACATTTCGGGGAGGATGGCAATGCCTATTACTTGCCGGCAACGCTGGTAGAGCCGCTTTGCAAAGAACTGAATGCAACGCTGATTGAAACCAATGTGGCTTATAAAGGTCGCCGGCATGAAACGACAACTCATAAAGAACTGGCCAAAGATCACGGCTTTACTTTTGCGCCCATCGATATTCTCGATGATGGCGGAACCCTGATGCTGCCTATCGAGGGAAGCACCTGGTTCGATTCGGCCCGCATTGGAAAAAACATCGAAAACTACGAAACCATCATCTATTTCACTCATTTCAAAGGTCATGGCAGTGCGGGTTTCGGTGGATGTATCAAAAACGTTTCGATGGGTATGGCCACCATTGAAGGGAAAAAGCTGATGCATTTCAACAATTTTCCGAAAACCGACAATTCAAAGTGTACGCGTTGTGGTGTTTGTGTGGCCGATTGTCCTTCAGGCGCAATTACACTGAATCCTTTGACCATTGATAAGGAAAAATGCATTGGATGCGGTAAATGCATCTCTTCGTGCCATTTCGATGCTATCAGCAATCCTGAAGCAGCCGACAAAACCCAGCGTTTTCTGGAAGGGTTGGTTGAATATGCCAAACCTGTTTGCGAAATGAAAAATTCACTGTATTTCAATGTGATCATGAATGTTTCGCCCAGTTGCGATTGCTCAGGTAATCCCAAAAAGCCTTTTGTATCCGACATCGGTATACTGATTTCGACTGATATTGTAGCTATTGAAACCGCTGCGCACGATCTGGTCGATAAAGCCCATAAATGCGATGACGCCTTTCTGAAAGCCAACTCAGTGAGCGGAAAGCATCAGATTGAATATGCTGCGAAAATGGGCATGGGCAATAAAAAATATCGGCTCATTAACATCGACAAATAATTCACAAACAAATAGTTAATTGATTCCCCCTCATGAAACTTCTTAAAATTCTTTTCATTCTATTGTTAATCAGTTTTCCGCTGGTAACAAAATCACAAAGCGCCCGATTCGAAGGCCAAACCAGTTACAGAATCAACCTCGATTCAAATACGGCTGTAGTAGCTACTGACAAAGTCACCAACATTCATTCACGCACTACTGGTCAGCTCACGATTCAGTTGTTTTTGTGCGAGGGCCTCTATGAAGGGGGCACTCTGAAAGGGATTCCCTGTGGAGAAGTTGTTATTGTTGAAAGTTTGAAAAATGGTGAGCAAATACAGAACTTTAGATCCGGTGTTTCTTTCACCCGCCCGTTGAATGGCTCATTTTTCCCGGTCATTTTACTTCTTGAAAAAGTGAAAGGCGAAAACGTGATCATCGACTTCGTGACTTTCGATGAAGTTGGCTTCAAGAAAAAATCGAAAGAATTATTAATTGGTCAGCAGCCCTGATTATTTAGGCGTTTCACGAAAAACCAGGAATCCTTTTCTGAGTGAAAGCTCTTTGCGGCGTGTAATCCAGAAAAAACACAGCCACGCGAAAAGGAAATTGGCGGCATAGCCTATGGTAGAAACCATTGCCGCATCGCTCACATTGCCCTGCCGGATGAAAAACCAGCCAGCCAGCGCAACTGTAACAAGGCCAATGGCCGAGCCACTCAAATTAAATATGATTCGCCCGGTGCCACTGAAATAATGACTGAGAATTATATTGAGAGACATAGCTAAAATACCCGGAGCAAATATTTGTACCACGGCATTGATGCCCTTGAAATCGCTTCCGAAAATTAAAGTATAAACCTGATCGGGTAAAAGCACCAGAATTGCAAGTGCCACCAACGTCAGAACGGAAGTTACGGTTCCCAGAAAAAACGTCAGATGGGCGGAGTCATTGTCATTTTTCAGGTTCGATATTTTGCTGAACTGCACCAGCGCAATGCTCTTTGGCAATATCCAGACTGCTTCGCTGATTTGCGCAGCTACCGATAGTAATCCGAGTGCAGCCAGTCCCAGCCACGCTTCGGTATAGTAATAAGTCAGTCGGTAGGTCAGCAGCGCCAGGATAGAACTTACCTGAACAAGACTTCCATAACCAAAAAGTACCTTCAAAGCCGCTTTAGAACTACCCTGCCCGATCTGCTTTTCATTCCTGACAAGAATAAAAGAAACAATCAGCACCGGCAAGTAAGAAGCATACAAGGCAAAGACGTATGCACTTATATCCGTAACTTTAAATAGAAACGTAAAAACCAGCAAACTCCCGATCATCAGCACAGCTTGAATCAAAGAAAGAAAATTGTGCGCTTTAATGCGCTGATTGGCAAGCAAAACCGACAGATAATTTTGAATAAGCGAACCCACGGTGCCTAGAATAAGCACATGCCAAACCATTTCGGCCGGAAACGCACCTATGAAAAACAAAATTGCTGTTGTAAACAATCCTGAGCTCAGCGCCCAAAACTGCGAAACAGGTAACAACCTTGCCCCCGCGTTTCGGGGAATCAGATAAACCAAGGCAGCGCCACCGGCAAAGCCACCCACCAAATTGATGATAGTTATAGAAATAATTACGAGACTAATTTCTCCAACCACTTCAACACCAAGCATTTGACTTGAAACAACAACAATTCCAAGACTGATTAGCGCAGTCAAAACACGAACAGCCAAAGTGCGCAGCATATTAGTGATCATATTTTGCCTTTCTTTCCCTGATTTCGTTCAATCTCATGCGAAAGGCCCTGAATCCAACCCGATGAGTCTTAATATCAAAAGCAACAAAATTATCAGCAATCGACAATGTGTGTAAACCTACTGCATTTTTATCGAATTTTTCAGCAGAAAACGAAACAAATTCCACTTCATCAAAGACATGAGATGATAGTTGTATCAATTTGTTTATTAAAACATTATGTCCATAATAATTTTTGTAAACCTGAGCTGGCCGGAATGTCTTTTCCTCCATCGAAAAAAAACTTCCACCAGGCCGCGCACCCTGTGCCGATACTTTCACCGGATTGAGAAAATGAGGCAAATAAGGACCTTCAAATGACTCAGAATAAAACACATACAGCTTTTCATTGGGCAAATCATCCTTCAATCCGCAAAACAAATAATACTTTCCCTCCCATTCAATCATTGAAGGATCAACAACTGGCTGATTAAGAAGAACAAAGCTATTACCCGACCACTTATTATCCAGCCATTCATAAGCCCTGCATTCATCCGTCTCAGATTCTTCAGGAATTATCCATGTTGAATACTGATAATTAAACACATAAGGGTATGAAACATGAGTGGGTTTTTGCATAACCGGCTGCAGCCCAGTTTGATTATTCCATGCTGATAAACAGCCAGTTCCATCCTTGTAGGAATAGTCTTCAAATAAAACTGTGTAATTGTCTCCCGATTTAACAAGGAATGGATCAGCGTAGAAATGTGATTTTTGCTCCGGAATCAAGTGTTTACAATTGTAAATACTGCTTGCAAGCTCCTTAATATCAGCTTCTTTGTGAATTTTGTGATTCCCAAAAACGACTCGCCAATCTTCAAATTGAAACCATCGGTTGAAATAGAATGAAATTCGGTTGCAGCCCAGTTGAAAAAGGAAAGACAGTGTGCGGAAATTGTTGGGGAATTGATATATTTTCGCTTGAGAATCAGACTCTTCCGGCATTTCTTGCCCATTGAGAATGTACTTCCTGATAGCCAGCATAGGCATATCGGTATTCTCGGCAAGTAATCGTTGTCGCATCTCACTAAATGAATGAGATACAGTAATGTAATCTCTTCTTAATAAGATATTTCCGGAATCTAATCTGTTTGTAAGTTTCTGTAGAATTACCCCAGTCGAGGGCGCCTTTTTTGCAATTTCCCAAAATCCGGGAGGTCCGCCTCTGAATGCCCGCTCATCGCCATGGTGAAAGGACCAGATTCCATATTTCGCAGCGTTTAAAATGCTGCCTCTTAAAATATTATAACCAAATCGCAGAATGAAATCGAGTTGCAGGCCTTCGATTTTGGTCACATCTTCTGTCGAAAAGTATTCAGAATACTTGCCTTTTTGTTGCGGAATACATTCAATGACAGGTATTTGTGATGAAACCGTTGCTTGTTTGTCCTGTGGAACCCGAAAAGTACGGTTGAGCAAAAATGTGTACAACGCGTTCTTCCTGAATAATTTCTGAAATAAATTAGAGGTTGATGCCGGCCCATTCGTGGGATTGGAAATGTAAGTAACTAATTCACTGTTTGTTTCCGTCAGAATTTTCTCAATACTTTCTACCTGCCACTGACGTAGAACCTGCCCATTAATCATTACAGCAAATCTGATTTTATTCATGATTTTCTGATTAATGTGTCTGTGTAGAATTCATTGAATTGTTTCAACACGGCTGGTTTCGAAAACAGATTCAGCGCGTTTTGCCTGATTTGCTGGCTGTCAAAGTCTTTGTGTGAATCAAGCATCAGATCGATGGCTGCTGCCAGTTCGGTGGATTTTGTTGAATTGACCAGATAGCCATTACTGCTGTTAACTATTTCAGGGACAGCAGCTACTGCTGTTGAAACTACGGGTAAACCGCAGGTCAGTGCTTCGGCTATTACCACCGACGAGGTTTCATAGAAACTGCTTTGGACATAAAAATCCATAGTGACAAGCAAATCAGCTACTTCGGCTTCAGCAAGCAAGCCGGTGAACCTGACGAATTCCGAAATTCCAATCTGCTCGCTGTATTGAACCATTTCATCGAAATCGATGCCGGTGCCAACTAAAATCAGTTGAAAATCAGTTCGTTTCAATATCAGTTCTTTTATCGCATCCAACATTCCCCGGATGTTTTTTGATTTATTCTCGAAACAACTGACATTAATGAATGACTTAATTTGCTTGTCTGGCGAACTGTTTTTCAGTTTAAAAACGCTTTCATCAACTACATTGCGTAGTATTGAGTATGGCTTACTGTTTCGAAGTCCGGCAGTGTGCATATGCCTGGCCAGATAAAGACTTACAGTGGATATAGCAGCCGCTTTGCGGGTAACGCATCGGGTGAAAGCCTTGCGGAATACGCCGTTAAATGAACTGTTTTCAGGACAATACCTCGACCAGTGTTCGGTTATCACAAAGGGAATTCCGCGCCTGCATTTGATCCAAGCTGCCAACACGCCCATGCGGGTTAGCACATGAACATGATTCAGCACTGGACGTCCTTCTTTTTTACAGATGTAACGATATGCTTTTAAACCCGCTACGAAAAAGTAAATCCATCGCAATAGCCGGTTTTGAGTGCTGATATTCAGCCGGATAATAGACACCCCATCTTTTTCACTCAAAAACAATCCATTGCCATCCCAGGAATAATTGGTCACATGCAACACGGAAACATTGAAATCTTTCGTTAATAGTACAGCATGTTTGTGAACAAACAATCCAAACATCGGATCGTGCTCATCGGGATACCAGGCCGCAAGAAAGACAATATGGGGTTTCAAATCGTTTATTTAATACAAAGGTAGTAAAATGTCGTTTCTGGTTTTTTAACGAAAAGGTATTAATTTTGTTATGCACAAAAAAAACTCAGCTATGAAAATCAACAGTAATTTATTTATCCTGCTTGCTCTGACTTCAGGATTGTATTCATGTAAATGCAATAAAATGATCGAAAAAACGCAGGAAGTAAAGCAGGTACAGGTTCTCAAAACAAATCCTGACGAAAAAATGGCGGCTGAAACAATGCCCTTTACCATCGACACAGTGTGGATTGAAAATCTGATGCTTCACACCCTGATTACTTATACCGGTGAAAAGACTGACGTTGCATTTTCGATGGTTTTCAACGGTGCCTGGCTCAAATCATACCCACCCAAAGCTTACCTCAATATAATACCCGGAGTGGCAGCTACAGAAGGCAAAAAACAGGTGAAACATCATCTCATTTTCGATCTGAAACCTTTGTCAGATGCAAATCCTTACTTTGAGGTTTATGTAACGGGCTACAAGCAGGGATTCAGAATTGGTGGTGAATAACTATCCATAAAAAAAACCGCAAAAGATCATTTTGCGGTTTTTTTTGTGCCCTTTAATAAAATTACTTCTTCATGGTGATTTCAAATGTATCCATGAATTTCTCAACGGCATCATCGGTGGGATAGCTGCCGTCGCGAACCATCAGCAACTGATACAGACGGTTTTTGGCAAGAATCACTTCAAGAACATAATACAGATTCTGGGTCTTGTCAATGGCTTTGGTGCGGATTGCAGGCCAGCCATTCACTTTCATTTCATCGTTTGATTCAACAAAATTTCCTTCCAGCGATCCATCACGGGCATTTCCAAGAATAGTCATTGGTTCCTGACCGTCAATGAGTGAGCTGGGATAATCGCTGTAGGCAATCATGCTGGCTTCAGTGGCGCTTTTTTCATAAACAAACGAAATCATTTCAATGTCGCCGGCTTCGGTAGCAACCATTTGAGCATCTTTTTGCGGTTCACCGGGAAAAAAAGCTTTGAATTGGCCGTCTTTGCTGACAAACATTTCTTCTTCCTCAGCTTCGGTATCAGTCGTCGCTTCGGAATTTTTGCCATCATCTGACGCGTTTCCGCTGCATGAATTGAAAGAAAGGCCCGTAACAGCCAGAAATCCTAAAAATAGAGCATAAAATAATTTTTTCTTCATGGTGGTTTGTTTTGTGCAAATATAACAGATAATTTATGGCTGATCATGCATCCGTAAAATTTTTATATTTTCCTTAATGCCAACCAATAGAAACCGGTCTGAAAACTAATTCCAGATCTCATTTTATCAAAATCAGAAAATTTATTTCAACGCAATTACTCTGCTCCAACAACGGTAATGTCGAATATCACAGTGGCATAGGGCGGAATCGGAGAATCGATTTCGGAACGACCAAAACCAATTTTACTGGGCATGATGGCAGTTGCCTGACCTCCAACCGACATCATGGTGAGTGCTTCGTTAAACCCATCAATCAAATCGGGCGAACCCACAACAACTTCCAGTGGATTTTTCCCGATGGATGAATCGAAAATCTGCCCATCGATCAAGGTCCCTGTGTAATGACATTTTATCGTCTGTCCGGCCACAAGCTTAGCTCCTGAACCGTTTTTCTTCGGGATAAAAATCAACCCTGAGCCTGTAGGCGTCTGCGTAATATTATTGAGCTTCAGGTAATATTTAAGATCGAGTTCTTCTTTTTCTTTCAACTCTTTAAACTGCATTTCCACTTCCTCTTCCAGAATCTGTCTTTCCTGAGCAAATTCGCTCTGAGTCTTAACTTCCAGCACTCTAAGATTGACGTACATCATCGAATCATTTTCCAAAAAAGCTGGAAATTGCTGTGCACCAATTGTCATGCGGAAAAAAGTATCGGCTCTGAGAATGAAAGAGGCACTGTCGCCCACCGACAACATTGCCAGCCCTTCCATAATGTCGCCACGAAAAGCAACACTATTCACCGGAATCCAGACAGGCACAATTTCCTGTTCGCTATCGAAAAACACGCTGTCGTTCATCGTTTTATACTGAATCCGGACATTGATAAAATCGCCCACAGCAACCGGTGTGCCCTCCTGGTCATCAACGATTTTATAATTCAAACCATTGTCCGACAAATCATAACCCGGATAATCGGAATTAGAACAAGAAATGGCCGACAGAGCGACCAGTATTAAAAAAAGTACATTTTTCATATTATTCGGCATTGTAATCGCGCACCTGCAAAATTTCCACATCATAGATCAGCACAGCACGCGACGGAATCGTTTTGGAATCACCAATCCAGCCATAAGCCAGATGCGAAGGAATTATGAATTTGGCTTTATCGCCTTCGCGAAGCAACAAAAGACCTTCTTCGAGCCCACTTACAACATCGGCATGACCAATCCATATCTCTTTCGGACCGCTTTTGGCCGATTCATCACACAAAGTTCCATTTATCAGATTTACTTTATAATGATAGCGCACAATGGTTTTATCGGCCACCTTCCTGCCCTGCCCGGCTTTGTAAATCATCGAACGCAGTCCACTGCCCGTTTTGGTCATCTCCCACTGATTGCGGGCAATATAATCATCGATCTGCACTTCTTCACTTTGTGTGTAAAGATTATTGGCTTTTTCTAAATCCTTACTGTAGCGTTCCGGATTGGTAATTTGCTGTTCTTCAGTATTTTTGCTACCACAAGAAGTCAGCAGGAATGAACCGCAAAGAATGTAAAATATAATTCTGATCATAATTCCCTTAACGCTTTTTCGAACAATGATATTGCATCCTGCAAAGAACCATAGAAATGAGCGCCAGAAGCATTTTTATGACCACCACCATTAAAATATTTCGATGCCATCGCGTTCACATTAATATCGCCCTCCGAACGCAGGCTGAGTTTAATAAAATCCGCTTTTTCTATAAAAAATGCGCTGATGTGCATACCTTTAATGGCAAGACCATAATTCACGATATCTTCGCTATCGCCTTCCGAATAATTGAATCGGACCAGATCTTCCTTAGTAAGAAAAATATAAGTCGCATTGAATTCGGGCAACAATCGCAAACGCTCACTGATGCTGTATCCAAGCAGGCGAATCCTGTTTTCAGAAAAAGTGTGATAGAGCACCTGATTGATTTTCACAATATCGATCCCCTTGCGCATGAGATTGGCAGTAATTTCAAATGTCCGGGGCGACATATTGCCATGGAAAAAGTTGGCAGTATCAGTCACAATGCCCGTGTAAATACATTCAGCCACATCTTTGGTGATCAGCTCCGGATTAAGACTTTCAATCACATCATACACCAGCTCAGAAGTCGAAGAAACGTCGGGAGTTGAATAAACCGCATCAAAAATATTGTTGGTAAGAATGTGATGATCAATCAGAATGCGTTTTGCATCGGCCTGTTCCAGCGCCTTCTCAATAATTTGTCCTCTTTTGAATGCATTCATATCGACAATCACCTGAAGGCTTGCATTAGCAATGAGCTCAGCAGCTTTTTCAAACTCGTTTTCGGCCACCACAATATCGGCAATGCCAGGCAGCCAGCTATAATAGTCAGGATAAGTATCGGGAATTATCACTACAGCATTATGTCCGTAGGCCGTCATTGTTTTCTGCATGGCCAACGCAGATCCAATGGCATCGCCATCGGGGCTTGTATGTGAGACTACAACAACATTCTGAGGATCAGTGCAAATAAACTTGCAGATATGATTTTTGTCGGGTGTGTTCAAAAAATAGTAATTTTGACGTTTCAAAGTGCAAATTTAATAAATTGCATCAATTGTTTCACTAAACTGTTCAAACTATGGCAGGATCAATTACACTTGCAATCATTAAACCCAAGGCAGTAGCCAACGGTCACATCGGCGCGATAGTTCACACCATCAATGCCGGTGGTTTTCGTATCCGTGGAATGAAAATGATTCAGTTAACCCGTAAGCAGGCTGAGGAATTCTATGCCGTGCATAAAAAACAGGAATTTTTCGAAGGACTGATCGATTTTATGTCTTCAGGCCCCATTGTGGTTGCCAGCATTACAGCTCCAAATGCTGTTGATGATTTCCGCAAACTCGTTGGAGCAACTGACCCAAAAGCCGCAGCTCCGGATACCATTCGTGGTAAATTCGGCACCAACATCACCATGAACGCTATTCACGGTTCAGACAGTGACGAAAATGCCGAACGCGAAACGAATCTGATGTTTAAGCCTGAAGAGCTTTTCGACTAAGAGGTCTTTAATCAGGTAGTTATCTCATTTTATACTCACTGAAAGAATGGTCATTGTAAAAAATGACTATTCTTTCTATTTCTCCACTGTTTGAGACGGGCAGCGGAGCAAGATTGCTTTTGCTTTCCAGCTTTGCAGGCCTTTCAGTCTTAGTTGTGATTGTATTATAGGGGGCTGGTTCCTCGTCGTTAACGGCTGGGTGTTTTGTATTTGCTTGATCTATAGTCATCTGGCCTACTTTCTCCTTCACAGGGGATGAATTCATATTTTTCTCATCTACCATCGGCAACGCGTTTTGATCACCACGCATCATTGGCCCGCTTCCCATTACCAGCCAATCGGGACTCACATCAGGAAACTTTTCCAGAAGCTTAGTTACAAAGGCAAGACTTGGTTTATTTCTGCCTGACAGAAAATGAGAGATTCCTGAACGCTCTGTGCCAAGCTTATCGGCCAGGTCGGCTGCCGACATCTGATGGATTTTCATTAGTAGCTGAATTCTTTCAATCATGACCGTTGGGTTTGTTTACAAAATTAAACTATTTAATGTTACAAATAGCAATTGTGCTAAATTACAATTGTAATTACATTTGTAAACAATCCATATGTGATGTGACAATAGTGATACTATTGCTAAGGCATTGTTTTACACAGCCTAACATATTCGACTGGTTATATTCATTAATACTATCAAATGATACTACTTAACTTGAATATATGGATTATATGATTACACTTATAGTATTGTTAATCCGCTATATAAACATAATTATTGTTATCATTTATACTTATACCCAATGTATACAAATATCAACTAATAATTACAATTGTAATTACATATGTAACCTTAATTTGTAAAGAAAAGCGTGGTGACATATGTAACATTCGAGCACATTTCTTACTTACCATACAGTGATTTTTCATGGACCTTATCAGTTGGTCCGGAATATATTCATCTATTGCCCCGCTTAAACATTCGTGAATTTTCGACACGATGCTCTACCCTTCCAGAAATCTTAAATTTGCTGCCATGTGGGCTGAAAACTGTTTTTATTAAATTCTCAGCGACTTATTTCCAATAAAAAATCATTCGAAACCCGCATCAAATATGGATTTTATTGAAATCCTACACTATCCGGAATTTTAACCTGCTCTTAAAATTCTAATGCTCTTTTATTTTATAGATGCTGCTCACATTTTTGTGTACCCGGGACGATGTCCCTGGGCTAATATCTGCTGCGCCTTAGGTGCTATTTGTGCTCCGCAGCTTTTTTTTGCCATAGGCTCCTGAACCTTGATCTCGTCCTCTCAACCTGAGCGCGCGTCTCTCGCTTACAACCACGTAAAACGTGGCAAGCTGTTTTACGCTGACGCAAACTGCAACACGATGGGCGTACGTCTCCTGACGCCAGAGCATTTTACATTTCATGTGCTGCGCGCATTTAGCGCATGTTTGCACCACTGGCAACTCCCTAATTACGCCTAACGACTTACGCCTCTCGCCTGTCGACTAATCTAGAACTCATTCATCGACTCGCAAATACCCTTATGCACTTCGTACCAATAATCGATGGCTGCTGTGCGTCGGTCGCGTTTGAAATAGTCAATCCAGCCAATCAGATCGGGATCGTTGTTGCCTTCTTCTTCGTTTTTGCGTTTCAGATAAGTTTCGAGCAATTCTACATTGCGCCACGATTCCCACAAGGTACTGTTGTTACGGCTGTTGATGTTGTATGCTATGCTTTTCAGACTTTCAAGAAATTTATCCTTGATCTCCTCGCCATACAATTGACCAATAATATCGGGCATGAAATCTTCGGCCCAATTGCGGTGAAAGCGGCATAGCCCAAGATTGTCCATGATCAGCTCTTTCTGAAAGCGTGTAGTATCGGTATGCCCAAGCTCGCGCGGATGCATAAAATCGCTTCCGTAATACATATAGTATTTGCCAACAATAGGCATGGGCGACAATACGCCGGGAACCCAATATTGATTTGGCACCATCCAGCCACGACGTCCAAAAGCCAGGTAGAGGAAACTGTCAAGAATTTCGCGGCCGCGTTCACGAGCCAGTTTGCGGCCCCAACGGCGTGGTCCAAGCTGGAAGTCAACGATACCGCGTTTTTGAACAATGGTATCTAAAATTTCAACGCCAAGTCGGGCATTATGCATCGAATCCTTTACCACATCGAAGCGCTCGCGGTGCCAGATCGGGTAGCGGGTTACCTGCAGATCTTCTTTGGTGAGCAATCCTCGGGCAAGCAATTCCATTAGCCACGAAACCACGCCGCCAACCGAGATTGCATCAAATCCAAGCATATCGGCATGGTGATTCAGAAGCTCTGCAGCTCGCTGATCGAATATACCGCACTGCGGACCCATAGTCTGATATGGCTCGTAATCTTTTTTAAACTCAGCGTTCATCTTCTTGCAAACGGCCACACAGGGCTCACCGCAGGTCCAGTTCTGCTTTTGTTTGATGGTTTCGTCGTTGAATTGCTTGAGATAATGATCGAGAATAAATTCTTTGTGCACTTTCTTACGGTCAGCTTCGGACCAGAACATTGAATCGTAATTGAATGCCATTATATTTCCGCTCATGGTGGCGAAATTCACTCCAAAAGTACCACCGGTCTCGAATTTCGGATCAAAGCGATACTTGGTCGTGGCTTCCAGATCTTTGGCAGCCAGCTTTTTATTGTATCGGTCCTGAAACCATTTATCCGCTACGCTGCGATCGCGGAAGTCCTTATCAATATAAGTACCTCCGTACATGATTGCAACAATATTATAATCCTGAAACATTTTCGAGCCAAATCCGCCCCGCCCGGCCCAGGTATCGACAAACGTTAGCTCGCGCTTACGAACAGGCACACTCACAACTCCTGCAAAATCTGTTGTTTCGGCGGCCGGACCGGTTGCCAGAATGCGGTAGGCATCACTGTATTCGTCGCGGAAATTTTCGTTCACATAATCCATAAGTGAATACACTCCTTGCCTGCCTGAACGCCAGATATCGTGAATTTCGAGCGGTTCAACTCGCAACTGAATTTCTTCTCCGTGAATACGATTGAGAATAAGTACCGACGGTGATGCAGCTCGGCCAGTAATACTGAGTAAATCGATTCCGAGGTTATCGAAAACCAATCCGGCACCACCCATACTTGAAATATAAAATCCGGTCCAGCAAGGACTGAAGCCCGTAAAAATCAATCGGTTTGAACCAGGAAAAATTGAGCCTGCCAGCAAGCCGGTCCCGATGTTCATCGAATTATATTTGGTCGAATGATGCAGCCCAAGGTCAACCGGCCCAAAAAACTGTCCAACCGGATATCGGATGGTGCGATACATCGAAGTGCCCACATCAACCAATAATGCTTTTATGTTTGAGCCAACAAGCGATTGCACATCTACTTTTTTTTCGTCAACAGGGTTTTCCTGTTTTGTTTCTTCAATGTTGCCATTGTTCAATTCTGTATTTTCTTCCATGTGAAATATTTTTTGCAAAAGAGAGCAAAGATAGTGAAAAATCAGGCTCTGTCAAGGGTTTTGATATGTTATTTGATGCATAACGAACTGTTTTACATCCTGTGTCAGTTTTTTATTTAATCTGGAAACTGATTTTATAAATACAACCATAAATCGTTGTTATCTTTCATGAAAAATGAGCCGATGATCCGCTGTGTTTTGATAGGATGGTTCGTTTTAATACCCTGGATCACGCAGGCTCAGGAGCAAATTTTGCGTGCCGGTAGTTTCGAACTGGTTAGAACGCCAGTCGACTCTGATGACAATTGTTTAGTTTAATGCGTTGGCCCTGATTCAGCCGAACAAAAATGAATGACTGATCCGTTTTATTTTTAGCTTTGTTGAATGTAAATTATGAATTTTTCAAATGAAGAATTTTATTGTTTTTATGCTGTTGCAGACTCTATCGATGGTTAGTATTGTGTTTGCACAGGATACGTTTGTTTTAAAAGGGAAAGCAATCAATGCCGGAACGCTTGAACCTGTCCCATTTGTGCTTGTTACTATGGAAGGAATGGAAATGCATACGCATCAGTATTCGGGTTTCGATGGAGAATTTATTTTTGAAAATCTACTGCCTGGTAATTATCGCCTTTATGGACAATATTTTCATTTTTATAAGTTCGATACGGCACTTACAGTTACTGGAAATATTGAGCAATTTATTTTGCCGCAGGTGCGCGACAGCAGTTTGGGAGAATATTGGCTGTATCCTTCGCATTACAATAGTCAAGGTGCTATAAGTGATATAGAAAATAATACAATGAGAATTATTCTTGAAATAAATGGTGCACGCGATTATTCGCTTTCAGCAAAGGACACTTTGTTTGAAAACAAATATCATATCGAATACTGGTTTGAGGGTTGTGAGGTTCTGCCGCAACAGGATAATGTTGGTTATAATCGTGAAATATTCCGTTATCTTGATCAGCAATACGGCAAACGCTGGCGAAAATCGATCAGAAAAGATGCCATCGGACTAAAAAAAGAACGAAAATGAGCATTTTGCCAGATGTCGATTAATAATAATTAAATTACTAGTTCTATAACTCATCACTACTGACCACTGGCTACTCACCACTGGCTACTTAAAATATCTTTCACTACTTTTACATCGTGATTCAATCCATTTCCATACAGGAATTATTAGCAGATCCAAAGCCACTCATCGATGTGCGCTCGCCGGGCGAGTTTGAACAGGGTCACATCCCGGGTGCGGTAAATGTTCCTTTGTTTTCTGACGACGAACGTGCGCATATCGGAACCGTGTATGTGCGCCGCTCGCGCGATGAAGCGATGCAAATTGGTTATGCATATGCCAATCCGAAAAAGCAATGGTTTATTGACGAAGTGCGCAATGTGGCGCCCGATGGTTCTGTTGTAATTCACTGCTGGCGCGGTGGAATGCGCAGTCGCTTGTTTGCGGAACACCTGCACGAAAACGGTTTTGAAAATATTTCGGTCATCACGGGTGGATACAAATCGTGGCGACGTCTGTTGAATGAACATTGGTCGAAACCGCATCAGGTGCTGATTCTGGGTGGTTATACCGGCAGCGGGAAAACGCCGATTGTTAAAAAACTTCAGGAGCTCGGCCATCAGGCCATTGATCTCGAAGGGTTAGCTTGTCACAAGGGTTCGGCCTTTGGTGCCATCGGCCAGAAGCCACAGCCAACAACCGAACAGTTCGAAAATAATTTGTACGACATCTGGAGCCGCTTCAATCCGGCCCTGCCCGTTTGGCTCGAAGATGAAAGCTGTAATATTGGCAAAGTAAATCTGCCGGCAGCGCTGTTTACGCAAATGCGTGCGGCTCCGGTATTTTTTCTTGATATCCCGCGCAGCGTCCGGGCTGAATATCTGGTTACTGATTACGCTGCTGCCAGCATTGATGATCTGAAAGAATCTATTTTGAAAATTTCACGCCGGCTGGGCGGTCAGAATGTCAATCAGGCACTGCAATGGCTCGATGAAGGGAATTTGTACGAGGTGGCGTTTCTGTCGCTTTCGTATTACGACAAAGCCTATAGCCGCGGCCTTGAATTTCATGATAATAAAAAGGTGCTGATGATTGCAGCAGAGAGCATCAACACTGAAAAAAATACAGAATTAATCTTGGATGAATATGAACGTGGAAAATAAAATACGTCTCACACAATTTAGTCATGGTGCGGGATGCGGCTGCAAAATATCGCCAAAAGTGCTGAGCACCATACTCGATAGTCAGATTGAAACTCAAGCCGATGCGCGTTTGCTGGTCGGTCACGAAAGCTGCGACGATGCGGCAGTATATGACTTGGGCGATGGTACTGCTGTTATAAGTACCACCGATTTTTTTATGCCGATTGTTGATGATCCTTTCGATTTCGGTATGATTGCCGCTACCAATGCCATCAGTGACGTGTATGCGATGGGTGGAAAACCGCTCGTCGCCATTGCTGTACTGGGTTGGCCCATCGGAAAAATTGATCCTGAAGTGGCGCGCATTGTGGTCGATGGCGGTCGTCAGGCGTGTAAAAATGCAGGAATTCTTTTGGCCGGCGGCCACAGCATCGACAGTCCTGAACCCATTTTCGGACTGGCTGTAACCGGACGCGTAGATATTAAAAACTTAAAGCAAAACAACACAGCAAAAGCCGGTTGCAAATTATATCTCACCAAACCGCTCGGCATCGGGATTCTAACGACCGCCGAAAAGCAAGGTAAACTGCGGCCTGAACATGCACGCGTTGCAACCGAATCGATGATAAAACCCAATATCATCGGTGCTGAATTTGCCAAAATGCCGGGAATCACAGCCATGACCGATGTCACTGGATTTGGCCTGATGGGCCATTTGCGCGAAATGTGCGAAGGCAGTAATTTATCTGCATTGATTGAGTATAACAACATTCCGCGCTTCGAAGCGATTGATGATTATATCGCTCAAAAGTGCATTCCGGGCGGAACTAACCGCAATTGGGATAGCTATGGTCACAATATACAGCTCGAAATCGATGACTGGAAGTCGCTTCTGTGTGATCCGCAAACCAGCGGCGGACTGCTGATAGCCGTTGAACCTGGCTTTTGCAGCGAGATTGAAGAAATTTTAAAATCCAACAATATGCCTTCAACATCGTTGGGCTACCTGACGGAAAGAAAAGAAATGTTGATTGAAGTAAAATAAAATTGAGACTGTCTCAAAACGACTTTAGCGGCAAAAACAACATTCCACCGTCTGGAAGCGACAACGGAGCTGGAGGACATGGAACCGTTGTTTTTGCAAGTTGTTCCGACGGTTCCATGTTCCGGCTCAATTGTCCAGAATATTACCAAATCAGCAGCCGGAGCGGTGGAATGTCGGATACAACCTTCTATTTGAGCCAGCCCCTTGCAATTATTTCTTTTTACTCATCAGGATTTCATGTGCATTTCTGAGGGCCGCGAAACAATCGGTATCGCTTCCTTCAATAACAGCAATGCCGCATGAAAAATGGACAGAATCATTTTTATAATTCACTTGCTGATTGAGTTTTTCCAGAATTTCGGAAATTTTGTGGGAGTCTTTTTCGCGAACTATGACCAGAAATTCATCGCCCAACCTGTAGCGTGCACATACTGCATGACCACTCATGGCCTTCGATAGTTTTGCTGCAAATAATTTGAGCACTTCATCGCCGGTGTCGTAGCCCTGGCGGTTGAAACGCCTGAAATCATCCAGATCGAGCAGAAACAAAACAAAAGATTCTCTCTTCTGATGTTTTTTCAGATAATGAAGGAAGCCTTCGTAATTCATCAAACCTGTATTGTGATCGGTCATCAGGCGGCGGTGCAAATACCTCAAACGCGGGTGAATGAGCAGGATGGCTGCTGCAATCCCTGCAATCATGCAGCCAGCTGCCAATAAAATTACTAGTGTTGTGGTCATGATCTTATTTCTTCTCGCGTTTACGAAGTGGAAAATCTTTTCGCTGCAAATAGTCGTAGCGAAGGTTTTTGCCGGGTTGATAACTCATGGCAATAATGCTGTCCTGCGCTTCTTTAATGGTGCTGTATTCTGCAAAGTCGAGAGTGCGGATAACAGCTTCGAATACACGGATGGCACCCGAGTGATCGGCCAGCAAAATGCGTTTGCCTAAATTCTGGTTCAACAAATCAATAAACGAATACGCAATCCGCCAGTCAGCTTCTATCAGGGTCTCGCCTTCGGGATAATGATAAAAACGATTTTTAAATATTTTCGAAACCTTCGATTTAATTTCGGGTGTTGGTTCTACTCCGTTGGAATGAATGCGGGCCAGTTGCTCAATAATTTCGTTTTTATACTTGAATGTCAATGCGCCGTATTTCTGCGAATTGAGTCCAAACATAGCATGAAACTGCATGTTGTTGTATCCTGCATTCTGCAAAAAGAAGCGTGCGGTCTGTTCCGTATTTTCCGATTCGCTTCCGAAAACCTGAACAGGATTGTCTTTCGACCATGACCACATCGGATATCCGGCCTTATCAAGAATGTCAACAGCTACTTTAAAATCAAGCCCAAGTTCTTGTGCGGTTTTCTTCCCTGCATCGCTCAGAAAATTGCTCATCGAGCCACTGAGGCGCCGGTTGCTGCTCCAGGTATCCCAAATACCCGAGCCTACAAATTCTGGATTTTCGCCACCTGATTCATGTTCCGATTTTCCGTGGCGAATCATGATGATGTGTGTCTGATTCAAGGGGACATAGGCCTGTGGAAACAATGGAATGGCTTTGCCATTGGGCAACCACACAATTTCTTCGTTCATCATCAACCCGCTGCCGTCTTCAAGTGCACGGCCAGTTGTGCGACGCTTTCCGTCGGGTGTTGTGGCCATGTCGTCGGCTAACACCAATTTGGTTCTGTAACGTGTAAAAGATGCGCCGGGTGTTGCAATACTTTGCGGACACAGAATGTCGCTGAATCGGCTCAGATTAAAGGTTTGAATCAGCAAGCGACGAAAACTGTCATTTCTGATCAATCCATTCCAGGCTATATAAAATAGGTTTGGATCGCCATTGGGAATGCGGTGACGAATGAACTCGTATTTCGATTTAATATAGTTGTGCGGGTTCATGTCGGTCTCGAGCAATTTGAAAAAGAAATAAATATCTTTTCCAATCACTTTAAGATTGTTCACAAAATCAATGGTTACGTCTTCGGGCTTGATGGAAATTGGTTTTCCATATACAACCTGCAGAAAACGAATATCGTCCTGAACACTCTGCACGGTGTAGCAATTGTGAAATTCGGCATGCTCGCGGAGCACAATATTTTCGCTTTGAATTTTTCTTGCAGCTGTTTCAATTGCGTTGGCCGCAACTGTTTTTTCGTTTTTCTCTTTCATGTCATTTTTGTTTTCAGTTCATTTTGCGTTCATCTTCTGAAATCTAAAATATTGATAATCAATTATTTGAGAAAATTAAAGCAAAAGAATCACAAAGGTACTAAAATTACCTTGTGAAAAAAAATGGCAATACTGATGTTTTATTTGAATTGGACACAAAAGTCTTGAGATTTACACAACGTGGATTATTATTCAACGCATTGCCAATTCAATTTCTAACTTTCCAACCTCTTCATTCTGCTCATTGCTCACGACCTTCGTAATCGAGGATGTCTCAAAAAGAAATCAAGTGCAAAAACAACATTCCACCGTCCGAAGCGACGAAGAAGCTGAAGGACATGGAACCGTTGTTTTTGCTGTTGTTACGACGGTTCCATGTTCCGGCCTGTTTAGAAAACCCTCCAAGAGTTCGTAACTCGTCGAGGGTTAATTGCGGCCGGAACGGTGGAATGTCGAAACAACCGGCAATTTTGAGACAGCCTCTTACGTTAGCGAAGAATGATTTTAGAGTTTGAACTTTCGTTGCCTTGTTTGATTTGCATCAAATATAATCCGGAAGATAAATGTGTCAGATTTATTTTCTGGCTCTCAACAATTCCGGAATACACCAAATCACCCATTGCATTGAAAACGCTGAGCTGAGCTCCGTCAAATTGCTGGTCAAGAACAATATTTCCATCCGATGGATTCGGATAAACACTGAACGAAATTTTTTCTGAATCACCCACTCCGACCTCAATGGCATCGACCCACATGCGCAAAACCGGATCGCCCAATAAATTATTATCGTAGTGTACCCAGCGCTGGGCGCCGAATTCATATTCACCGGCCAAATCAACCCAGGGCGCCGTTGCAATTTTCGACATGGTAAATGCATCGCCAATATTACGCTCATTTATGGCCGGATTGTAAATGGCATTGACAAATTCACGATTCAAATGCTGCGACGGGCCTTCTGTCTGACCTTCATTAAACCAGCCGTAGCGCGAGTTTACAACGCAAGCCGCCAGATAATTATCAAGTGTCATTGAGATCTCTGCAATGCAGTCGTCCCAGTCGAACGAACCACACATGCAGCCGTGCGAATACAAAAGTCCATAAGAATGATCGGTTCCATTCATTGATGAAAAGGTGGTGTTGTCGAGTTCCATATCACTCATGCGCATCATGTACAATTCCGAAGAATGTCCGACGTGATAAATGAAAGATGAACCCGCATTCAACGAGGTGGACAGTTCGGGCAGATCCCATTCGTACGAAACATATCCGCCTGCAGAATTCCATTGATCGTACAATGTGTCGATGGAGGTTGTTGCCGAAGGAATCCCGCTCGTATTGTAACCATTGTTGCTTTGATTGTCAATCAACAATTCAAGATAGTCCTGTCCGAGCGTGAGTGGTGCATCGAGCAACAGCTCGCCCAACATGATGATTTTATTCATATCAGCCATGACCGGATTTTTCTGATAATTGATGGTTTTGTTCACCATGATGGCGAGTTCGGAAGTTGTTTCAACAGGAAAACGTCCGATGGATATTTCGGGCAACAGATCGATAGAATCCTGCAGTGCTTCGCCATAGGTGCCGTCTCCGTCTTCATCAAAAGTGCCATCCAGCGCCGAATAATACAAGTCGGCCGGAATACCGGTGTCTTCGTAACCAGATCCGGAAACAACATAGCAATAGAAACCGCGTGCGCCAATTTTATTCACATCACCGCCTAGAATCACATATTCAATGGAATTGTTCTGGTATTCCTGAATGATATAATCTCTGATTTTTGTCCGAATACTGCTTCCTGGCATTACTGTATTAATGCTATCTGTTGTCACTACGCGTGTGCTGATGCCGAGACTGTCGTAATAATGCTGAAGTGGCGCAAATCCGGCTTTCAACGTTGTTGTTGTCACTATCAGCAACTGATACGCATCCATGGGTTCTTTGGTGGGATAACGATCCATCATGGCATTGTTCTGTGCCAGTGTGCGAACGCGCAACAGCGCATTTTCAGCAGAACTGATATTCTCAATCGCTTTCAATGAAAGTGCTGTTTGTGTTGTATGAACAATGACTCTGACATTCGAGAAATATGACAGAGAACCGGTTGCAGGGTTCCATCGTACAGGCGTAAATTTTCCAAGTGCAAATGAATAACCATTCAGAAACTGCGTCGCAAGCGAGCTGCTGTATTTATGCGGATAAGCTGCATTGAGTGAATAGACGTTTTCGTCTTTTACTTCCTGACCTTTGCTTCCAACACTGTACGGATAATCGGGCTGCACCGGCGGCAGATTGTATTTTCCCGGAATGACGATTTCATTTTCAAGAATATATTCAACCGACGCCACTTCAGCGCCAGGCGGCAACAGCAGCGAAACTTGCTGATATGGCAACGTAGGTTCGCCCACAACGCCGTATTGCTGGGTTCCGTCAAAAATAATGGTTTGAAAATCGCCTTTATCAACAACTTTGTAATCGCCGAAACGGTAGGAATATTCAACGGTCTGGGCAACAGAAAAAACAGTCATCGAAACGACCGCCATAAGAACAAAAAATGCGCGCATAAAAAAGTCTTTGATTATCAGTGCAAATTTAGGGGAAATTGGTTGCATGGGGGCTACTGATTTTTTCTCAGAGACAGATCTGCAAGTGTTCAGTTGTCATTAGCCAGTAGCCACTTATTAATGCCACTCACATTCTAACATCCATTCGTATCTCGTCCGCCGCGGCGAATTCGTATTTTCGAAGGTGCTTCACGTAAAACGTGACATGTCGCTCTTCTTATCCCCGCAGCCCTGAGCTTCGCATACTCAGCAATCAGGGCATCGGGCTATTATTATTCGATCCGCCAGCTGGCGGATCGTTTTCAAAGGAATCGACTATGATAATTTTTGGGATAAACGTTTATTATCACTGCATAAACTCACAACTGGCAACTCACCACTGGCCACTCCCCGGTTACTCCTTACCCCTTACTCCTTACCCCTTCTGCCTAACGCGTACTGTCCACTGACCACTCACAACTGGCTACTATTCATTGATCCAATCACAATTAATCCACTCACCGTCGAGGGTCATGCCCATCTTTTTTGAGTTCTATGGCGATTTTTAATTAAAATATATTTACGATATAAATGAAATATTTCGTATATTTGTAAAATCATTCATGTATAAATGAAACTATTATGGCCAGATACATTCTACGTCCTGATTATATTGAAAAAGTCCGTCCTTATATTTCAAAGCCTCTGATAAAGATACTTACGGGGCAACGAAGAGTCGGCAAAAGCTATATTATGATGCAAATAGCAGATGTTATCCGCAAAGAAAATCCCAAGGCTAATATTGTTTTTATCAATTGCGAGACAGAAAGTTTCCTTCATTTAAAGACACATACCGATTTGTTGGCATATGTAAAGGAACAGTTGGAAAAAGGACAAAAGAATTTTCTTTTCATTGATGAAGTGCAGGAAATAGAGGGTTTTCAGTTGGCAGTGCGGAGTTTGCTTGCTGAAAAAAAATGTGATATTTACTGTACGGGGAGCAATGCGCACATGTTATCAGGAGAGCTGGCCACCCATTTGGCCGGAAGGTATATAGAGATTCCAATCCATGCGCTCAGTTTTAGTGAATTTCTTCGTTTTCATAAGTTGAAGTCTGAGTATAGCAGTATGATGAAATACCTCACTTATGGGGGAATGCCCTATCTGACTAATGTGGAGCTAAGTGGAGATTTGCCGTTCGAATATCTCCGCAGCGTTTATTCAACCATTATGCTAAAAGATGTCGTTGCACGTGAAAACATACGGAATGTAACGTTCCTGGAAAATCTGATCCGTTATCTGGCCGACAATGTTGGAAGCCTTTTTTCGGCTGCAAACATTAGTAAATTTCTGAAGTCACAGCATATCGCAATATCTCCGCAACTGACACTGAATTATCTTCGGGCACTGGCTAATGCATACATTATCCGTAAGGTTCAGCGCGCCGAAATAAATGGATTGAAAATATTTGAAATCGGCGAAAAATATTATTTCGAAGATACCGGATTGTGTAATGCTATCACCGGCCATCACACCAGAAACGATTTACATAAGACTCTTGAAAATGCTGTGTTTTTGCACTTGATTCAATCGGGATATGCTGTAAAGGTTGGAAAACTCGACCAACAGGAAATCGATTTTGTTGCTAACCGCAACGGGCTTCAGATTTATGTTCAGGTGTGTCTGCAACTTACTGGCAAAGAGGTTGTCGGTCGCGAATTCGGCAATCTGATGCTAATCCCCGACAATTATCCGAAATATGTTGTTACTCTGAACGACCCAATAATCGGAAATGATTTTAAGGGCATAAAACAAATTAATCTACTGGAATTTCTGCATATGAAATTGTAAACGATTTCCTGTTCACCACTTACTGCTATTCATTGATCCAGTCACAATTAATCCACTCGCCGTCGAGGGTCATGCCCATCTTTTTGTAGAGTTCAATGGCCGGGGTGTTCCAGTCGAGGACCTGCCAGCGGATTCGGGTGCATTTTTCTTCTTTGGAAATTTTCATTATTTCGTTCAAAAGCATTGTGCCAATGCCGTTTCCGCGATAATCGGGTTTAATGTATAAATCGTCAAGATAGAGCGACTTCCCTACCCAGGTGTAGTAAGCAAAGAAATAGAGCGCCATTCCAACGATGGTCCCATCCTCATTTTCAGCCATGATGCAGCGGAAAAAGTCTTTCTCGCGTTGCATTTGTTCAACGGAGTTGGTCACTTTTTCGGGGGCTTTTTCAAACAGAGCAAGCTCTTTTATCATGCCGAGTATTTCAGGTAAATCGGCTTCAGTGGCCGGACGCAGCTTTATATTCATATGTTCTTAAATTATCTGATTACTATTTTTTCAACCACATCGTTGTGCAGACGTTTGTTCACAGCGCTGATGATATCGCTCTGCATGTACAGCAGCTCGTTGCGCAGCGCAGGCTCATCGACTTCAATATACAACACTGGTCCGTCGAGCTGCACCGATTTGGTGTGACGCGCCACCAGCGCGCCGGCTATCTCGGGCCAGGCAGCCTGCAGCGATTCACTGTTCATGCGGTTGCGCAATCTGAATTTATCGATCAGCTGCTGCAAAACTTCACCCAGTGTATATTGATTGTGGTAGTTGTCCATGCGGAATGCGAAGATATTAAAAATTGTTGAGCGAAGTAAGGATACTTCGCTCAACTGTAAAATATTTTCACTCATCCCTTGTGCGGAAATGCTTTCCGTGACAGGGAAATAAAGGACTCTTCCCTGGCGCGGAAATGCTATCCGTGACAGGGGTATACAGCACCCAGCATTCTGTCATCCGTCAGACCTTAATTTAGGAGAAGGTACGGACACGAAATTCTACCGGCAGGCGGACAGGCTGTTGGGTGCTGAGCTGCCATCAACCCAGATTTGCACTAACAACATGTATCTTGTTTTTTGTATATCTTTGTTTGTTTGAGAAAATGCAGCATTCTGTTGTTTATCAAGCGGAGATCTCTTGAATAATTCATACTAATCATTTAATATGAAATTTTTGTTGTTTTCAATGTTAGCAGTTCTATTGCTTGCAAAAGCGCAGGCACAGCCTGAACTTGTCTGGGCCAATCACACGGGTGGAACGTCAACAACATGCTATTCTTACGGTGTGGCAGTTGACAATAACGGGAATGTGTATTCTGTTGGCCACTTCTGGGGTACTGTAGATTTTGATCCGGGTGCGGGAGTTTATTCCTTGACCTCTGCCGGAAATGATGATGTTTTTGTAAGCAAAACAAATGCTTCGGGCCAGTTGCAATGGGCTTTCCGCGTTGGCGGCACCAGTGCTGATTATGGATATGGCATCTGCACAGATAGTCATGGAAATTTCTATATCACAGGCGTCTTTTATTCGACGGTCGATTTTGATCCTGGTGCTGCCAGTTATCCACTTACTTCTTCTGGTGGCTGGGATGTTTTTGTTGCCAAATTCAATAATACCGGAAATTTGCTCTGGGCAAAAAAAATGGGTGGAGCAACAAGCGATTACGGCTATGCAATTGCCGTTGATACCATGGGCAATGTTTTTTCATCTGGTTGGTTCGGCGGGACAGCCGACTTTGACCCGGGAACAGGTACCGCCAACCTGATTTCGGCAGGCAGCGACGATATTTTCATCTGCAAGCTTGATTCTTCCGGTAGTTACAAATGGGCCAAACGCATGGGCGGTTCAGGAGTAGACAGGGCAAACTGTATTGCTGCTGATCGGGCAGGAAATATTTATGCGGGTGGTTATTACAATGGCACAGCCGATTTCAATCCAGGCGGTGCAGGATTTCAACTTACTTCAATTGGATTGTCCGATGTATATGCCTGTAAACTCGACTCAGCTGGTGTTTTTAAATGGGCTTCGGGAATCGGCGGCCTGGCAACCGACTGGTGTTATGGCATCGATGCCGATAGCGTTGGAAATGTTTTTATTACCGGCACGTTTACCGATTCGGCTGATTTCGATCCGGCGCCTGCCCTGCACAAGCTGATTTCCAACGGAGGAATGGATGTTTTTGTTGAAAAACTTGATTCAATGGGCCAATTGGCCTGGGTTGCCAATATGGGCAGTATATATGATGACATAGGGCGTGCAGTCAAAGTTGACAAATCGGGATTTGTTCATTCGACAGGTTATTTTTCAGGTGATGCCGATTTTGACCCGGGTGTAGCAGAGTTCAATCTCGTAACGAATGGTGGTTATGATGTGTTTGCAAGCACACTCGATTCGTCCGGCGCTTTTTTTTGTGCCGGTGGTATGGGAGGCTCCGGTTCTACCGATTATGGCATGGCCATGGCCATTGATAACAACGGATTTTCCTACTATGCAGGCAGCTATAGTGGTAATGCCGATTTCGATCCTGAAATAACGACGTTAAATCTAACCGCCAGCGGGTCTACCGATGCATTTGTCGTAAAACTGATTGCATGTACTCCATGCATGCCAACAGCATCGGATACAACTATGACTGTTTGTTCAGGGATGGTTTCGCCCAGTGGCAACTATATCTGGACAACCAATGGAACCTACACTGATACCATATTCAATGCTGAACAATGCGACAGCGTTATCACATTTCATCTGACCATTGCTCAAAATACATACAGCACCATTAACCCCGTGGTTTGCGACAATTATACGGTTCCCAGCGGCAATTACACCTATAATGCGAACGGAACATATCACGACACCATTCCCAACATGGTAGGTTGCGACAGCATAATCACCATCAACCTTTCCATCGTTCCACCAAATACCGCTGTTACTCAAAATGGCAACACTCTTACTTCTCAGGCAACACCAGCCCTGTATCAATGGGTCGATTGCAATAACGCCTTTTTGACCATTCCCGGAGAAACTGCTCAATCGTTCACTCCAGCTCAATCCGGAAACTATGCGGTGGTTGTCTATCAGAATGGTTGTTTCGAAATGTCGGATTGTTTTCAGGTGACCATTACATCATTCACTGAAAATGAAGAAATATATCAGCTGAGCGTATTCCCCAATCCATCCGAAGGCATGTTCCGCGTTGAAAACACAGGTGAATCAGCTACTCCCTATGAAATTTCAGATGCCGAAGGCAGGCTCGTTCAAAAAGGTTTTTTGCAAAAGGGTGCAGACATTATCGATCTGCATGGTTTTGAAAACGGAATATACATTCTGAAAACACCATATCAGGAAATGCAACTGGTAAAACAATAGCGCAATAACGACGTAATGCAAATGCCGTAATTCATTTCAGACTGGCTTCGTAACAGGAATACAGTTGAGTATCGTGGGGTATGGGAATCGGATTACAATCCTGATTTTAATTATGGCGTATTTGCCACAATTAATGCTCTGGCGCGGAAATGCTTTCCGTGACAGAGATATACAGCACCCAACATTTTGTTCCTGCCGCGGCAGGATAAACTCCCCGCCCGACTTTAATTCCTGACTTGTCCGCCCCTGTTGCCATGTTGAAAAATCGCTATTGAAAATCAGTTAGTTGTGACAAAAAATGATGAAATTTGTCGCACTAAGGAGATATTATGTATCATATCAGGGTGGTGAAAACA